>Ga0302313_10000221_pt1 | contig 54123 bp, 51 predicted proteins | sample III_Palsa_N2_2_FD_200454 | JGI IMG/M metagenome (GOLD analysis project Ga0302313, IMG submission 200454) | Peat permafrost microbial communities from Stordalen Mire near Abisko, Sweden - III_Palsa_N2_2 | ecosystem: Environmental > Terrestrial > Soil > Palsa > Peat permafrost | place: Sweden...
GCAAATTCCCAGTCGCGCTGATCGTGCGCCGGCACGGCCATCACCGCGCCGGTGCCATAACCCATCAAGACGAAGTTGGCCACGTAGACCGGCAACGCTTCGCCGCTGATCGGATGGATCGCGCGCAGACCGGTGTCCATGCCGCGTTTTTCCTGCGTCTCCAATTCGGCTTCGGACACACCGCCCTGGCGCAGCTCGGCGATGAACGCTGCCAGCTGTGGATTGGTCTGCGCTGCATGCACGGCCAGCGGATGCTCGGCCGCGATGGAGACGAAAGTCACGCCCATCAACGTGTCCGGCCGCGTCGTGAACACATCCAGCGGCGCCAACGTTTGGCCGTCCAAATCGTTTACGGCAAAACGAATCTCCAGACCCTCGCTGCGGCCGATCCAGTTGCGCTGCATGGTCTTCACTGCGTCGGGCCAGCCCGGCAGCGTGTCCAGGCCTTCCAGCAGTTGCTGTGCGTAGTCGGTGATCTTGAGGAACCACTGCGGAATCTCGCGCTTCTCGACCAGTGCACCGGTGCGCCAGCCGCGGCCGTCGATCACCTGCTCGTTGGCCAGCACGGTCTGATCAACCGGATCCCAGTTCACCACCGAATTCTTGCGGTAGGCCAAGCCCTTCTTCATCAGCCGCACAAACATCCGCTGCTCGTGCACGTAGTAATCGGGGCGGCAGGTGGCGAACTCGCGCGTCCAGTCGATCGCATAACCCATCGACTGCAGCTGTGTGCGCATATGCTCGATGTTGGCGTAGGTCCACTTCGCCGGCGCGGTCTTGTTCTTGATCGCGGCGTTTTCGGCAGGCAGGCCGAACGCATCCCAGCCCATCGGCTGCAAGACGTTCTTGCCCTGCATGCGCTGGTAGCGGCTGATCACATCGCCAATGGTGTAGTTGCGCACGTGGCCCATGTGCAATGCGCCGGAGGGATATGGCAGCATCGACAGGCAGTAGAACTTGGGCTTGGAGGAATCCTCCTTGACCTCGTAGGCGTGCTGCTCACCCCAGTACTGCTGCGCGGCGCTTTCTACCGCTGCCGCCGAATAGCCCTGCTCCGGCGACTGGCCCGGCTCGGCGGCCCCCTGCGACAGGGAGTTGGGGTCTTGAATGTCCTGCATGATTCCGGCGCCGTGGTGCGGTGAGCGCAAGCCGGCGGGAGCCGGCTGCGGTTAACGGATCAGACTAGCCCAGCACGGCCCCGACGCCAAGCCTTGACGGGCTCGCAAGCGTGATATTCCTCGACGATCTCACCCGTTGGGGCACGCTGGCATCTGGCCATTGCCCAGCGCCTGTGCGGCGCTGGCGATCTGCGTCGCCAACTGGGCCACGGCCTGCTGATGACCTTGCACCAGAGCGTCGTAGCCCGCGCCCACGGTCTCGCTCACGCGACTGGTGCATGCGAGCGAGGCGCCCTGCTCATTCGCGCCGTGCATGACCCGCACACTCCACGTTCCATCAATCAGCGCATAGCTGCCAGGCTGCGAGTCGAAGCGACGCACATCCAGTTTGATCCGCAGCCGCGGCTTGTCGTTGCTCGGCAAGCCGCTGACATCCTGGCTATGCAGCTTGCTGGCCAGATCGGCCGACAGCGCGCTGCGCAGTTCGTCGCTGAGCGGCGCGATCCAGCGCTCGCCGTTGAGCAGTGCCACGCCCTGGCTGCCTTCGCGCACCACCAGCTGCGGCTGATCGACCTGCGCTGGCACGGTCACCGGCAGCAGCTCGAACGGCAGCGATGCGCTTACCGGCTCCGACATAGCGCCAACGGCCATCGGGTCGGTCGCCGGTGTGACCAGCGTGTAGTAGTGCAGCGGCGCTGACGCACACGCCGCCAACGTCAGCGCGACAGCGAAGCCAAGCAGACGCTGGCCGGTACGAATGAGGCCCGGACGGATCATGGCTTGCTCCCTTGCTGCGGTGGATTGGTTGGCGCGGCGGGTGTAGCAACAGGTGAGGATTTGGCATCAGGACGACGGCCGCGAATCAGCGCTTCCGGATGATCACTCAGGTAATCGACCAGCACACGCAGCGAACGCGCCGTGCGCTGCACTTCTTCCAGCGTGGTGCCAAGGTTCTGCTGCAGCGGTGAATCCCCGGACAGCGCATCGCCAGCCGTATTGACGGTTTTCTGCACGCCCTTCATGGTGTTGTCGAGTTCGGGCAACGTCTTGCCGTTGACCTGTTTCATCGTGGCACTGAGTCCGGCCAGAGTCTGGTTGAGGTTCTTGCCGATAGCGTCGAACGGAATTTTGTCGATCTTGTCGACGATGTCGGCTGCCTGTTCCTGCAGCTTGTCGAAGCTGCCGCCCGTGGTCGGAATCATCAACGGTCGCGCGTTCGGGTCAAACGCCACCTTGGGCGCATTCTTGATGAAGTCCATTGAGATATAGAGCTGACCGGTCAGCAGGTTGCCGGTACGCGCCTGCGCACGCAGGCCGTGGTCGACAAGGCGCCCCATCATCAGGGTCATGTCCGGATTTTCACCGCGCGCCTTCACCAGAGCCTGCAGCTTGTCGTAGGCAGTGCCAAGGCGCTCCGGGTAAACCACTGCGCCGACGATCAGCGGGAAGCTCTGCGCTTTCTCGTCGTAATCGAGGCGGACCGACACCACGTTGCCGATTTTCACGCCAAGGAATTCCACTGGCGCATTTACGTCGAGCCCGCGCATGGACTTGTCGAAACGCATGCGGATGTAATGCGGCGTGCCGTCCGGCGGTGCCATCGCCGTGCCCTGATCGGCAAACAGCTGAAACTGCGCATCCTGTCCGGCGGGCGTGCTGTCGTGTGGCCCTGCTGGATCCTGGAACGCCATGCCACCGGCCACCACGGTTGCCAACGATTCGGTATTGAGTTTCAGGCCATCCGCGCCGAGCGATACGTCCACACCACTGGCATTCCAGAAGCGGCTGGAAGTCGTCACAAACTTGTCGTTGGGGCCATCCACGAAAATCTGCAGTGATACGCCCTTGCCGTTTTGATCCAGATGGTAGGAAACCACGCGGCCAACCTGGATGCGTCGAAAATACACCGGCGAGCCAATATCCAGCGAACCGAGATCGTCGCTATGCAGGACAAAACTGCGTCCCGGCGCGGAATGGTTCACCGCCGGCGGCGTTTCCAGGCCCTGAAAGTCTTCCTGCGGAGCCTGTGAATCACCCACATCTGCGCCGATGAAAGCGCCCGACAGTAGCGTATCGATGCCGGAGATACCGCCGATGCCAATACGCGGGCGCACCACCCAGAAACGTGTGCCCTGGGTCGCAAAGCTCTTGGCGTTTTTCTCCAGCGCCACCTTCACCTTCACATGGGAGCGATCCTCGCTGAGCGTGATCTTGTTGACCTTGCCGATCACCACATTCTTGTATTTCACTGGGGTCTTGCCGGCATCCAGACCTTCGGCGGTCAGGAACGTGATGGTGATCTCCGGACCGGCCTGCAACTCGCTGTTGATGATCAGCGAAATGCCGATCACCGCCGCCAGTGCCGGCACCAGCCAGATCAGCGATGCACTGAACCGCCGACGGCGCTTGACCACCGGGCGCGGCAGCTCGTCGCGTTCGGGCTTGCCCAGTTCGTTGCTGTTTTCGTCAGTCATCGCTATCTCTGCTATCCCATATCAGCCGGGGGTCGAAGCTCATCGACGCCAGCATGGTCAATACCACGGTCAGGCCGAAAAAAATCACGCCGGGCAAGGGCTCGACCCGGCTCAACAGGTTGAAACGCACCAGAGCGGACAGAAGCGCCACCACAAAAACGTCCAGCATGGACCAGTACCCGATGAACTCCACCAGCCGGTAAAGTTTGGCACGTTGCAGCTGCGCCCAATCGGTGCGGCGATGGCTGCTGATCAGCAAAGTACCCAGCACGAGAAATTTGAGCATCGGCACCATGATGCTGGCGACAAAGACGATAACGGCCAAATCGGCCGAGCCATTGACCCACAGCTCCATGACGCCGCTGAGAATGGTGTTGTCATCGACGTCGTTGAGGCTGGCCGTGCGCATGATTGGCAGCAGGTTGGCCGGCACATACATCATGAAAGCCGCGAGCAGCAGCGCCCAGGTGCGCGCATAACTGCCCGGCTTGCGCCGGTGCAACGCCGAACCGCAGCGCGGACAGACGTTATCGACCTCGGTATCCTCGCTATCAGGCACGGCACGGCAGACCAGCCGGCAGACGTGGCAGCTGATCAGTCCCATATCCGCGGCGCGCGGCAGCGTACTCATGCCGGCAAGCTCATGTCGAATCCTTCATGCGCATCTCCCACAGCTCGCGCATGTCGACCCGGGCAAAAATGGTGATCAGCACGGTCAGCACGGCATAGGCGTAAATACCCGGGTCGGCCACCACATCGAAATAGACCTTGGCCTTGACGATGGCCACCAGTGCGCCGAGTACGAACACCTCGCTCATCGTCCATGGGCCTATGTAGTGCAAGGTCACCATGATCGGCACGAAACCCGGCGCACAGCGCCGCTGGCGGGCAAACCACAAAAGCCAGCCGATCGAGAACATCTTGAGCAGCGGAAAGAAGAACAGCGTGACCGCCGCCAGTATCGAAATGACCTGAGCGTTGGCCTGCCACATCGTAATGATCGCCCCCCAAAGCGTCGTGCTGCTGTGCTGGCCGTTGAGGCCAAGCGTGACGATCGGCCAGAGGTTGGCCTGTACGAACACCACAAAGGCGGTGAGCACGAGCGCCAGCATCGTGTTCGGATTGAGGCTGTGATAGTGCTCCAGCGTCGCCCCACAGCAGGCGCACTTACCCACCTGACCGTGCGTCATGGGACGGCGGCGATGAACCGTGTCGCACTCCTCACAGATCTGCAGCGCTTCAGGGGAGATCGTGGTCATGCACTCGATTGCTCTGGCTCAGGTGTGGTTGACAGTCTAATTCTCGCAAATCTGGCGCACCTGCGCTGAACCGCAGGCACCGGCCAATGGGCTTGATATGCTTGGGCCTGCCCCGACCTGACACGACACCCGTCCGAACTGTATATGCCGAAATGGAAAAGCACGTGACTGCAACCGCCACCTCTCCCCACGTTTTCGATGTCGATCAGCAACGCTTCGAGGCCGAGGTGCTGCAGGCCTCCATGACCACGCCGGTGCTGGTAGATTTCTGGGCCGAGTGGTGCGAACCGTGCAAAACACTCGGCCCGATGCTGGAAAAGCTCGCAGTCGAATACAACGGCGCCTTCCGGCTGGGCAAGGTCGACGTGGAGGCGCAGCAGGAACTGGCTGGCATGTTCGGCATCCGCAGCATCCCCACCGTGATGCTGGTGAAGGATGGCCAGGTGCTGGACGGCTTTGCTGGCGCCCTGCCCGAAAGCCAGCTGCGCGAATTCCTGTCGCGTCACGTGCAGCCGCTCGAAGCCGAGCCGGAGCCTGATGCGGAGGACGAAGCCGCGCTCGAAACACCCGAGCAGGCGATTACTCGGCTACAGCAGGCGATCGCGGCCGAGCCGGACAAATCCGAACTGAAACTTGAGCTGGCGCTGGCGCTAATGATTGGCGGCCAGGCCGATGCGGCCGAAGCCGAACTCACCGCGCTGCCGGCCAACCTCGCCATCGACGCGCGCGCGCTGCGCCTGCGCAGTCAGCTCGATCTGGCGCGCGCACTGGAGAATGCGCCGACGTTGAGCGAACTGCGTCAGCGCATCGCTGCCGATGCCAGCGACTGGGCCGCCCACGACCTGCTCGGCGTACGTCTGCTACTGGAAGATGACCCTTCCACCGGGCTCGACGAATTCCTGCTCATCCTCAAGGGCGAACGCGAATGGAACGACAACCAGGCCAAGAAGCGCCTGCTTGCTGCATTCGCCACGCTCGACGACGCCGAGCTGGTCGGTCGCTACCGTCGCAAAATGGCCTCGATGCTGTTTTGATGTTGTTCGCCACGAAACAACGGGATGCGACCCGATGAAAGCATCCACATTTCGCCGCTTGCTCAATGTGTGGCCGCCCTTCTTCTTCAACAGCATCCGCGTGCAGAACATCAGCGCGGATTACAGCGAAGCGAATGTTGTGCTGCGCCTGCGCCCGTGGAATCGCAACTACGTGCGTTATAGGAAGGCCATCTAGACGTATAGCTACTATTGACTGGCACTGCTATTTGGTTTTAGATCAATGGCAGCCCAGAGTGGGATTCGCCGATGGCTTCTGTCGTCTTCCCTAGTAAGGAACTGCTCGAGACTTCCGGTTATGCGGCAATCTGCCATGTCCCGTTTATCATCTCGTCCGAAACGCACTACCTGCGGGAACCCAGTCGCTACCTTCGTGAAAGGGCTCTCCTTGAGTGGCCTCCACTCGAAATGGATATCGGTGACCGAGTGGCGTATCCGACCGTCACGACGCTTCGGAACTCGGCCGAAAAGCTAAAGAACTTTCTAGAGTGGTGCGAAGACGGTGGCTTCGACTGGCGCTACGTCGAATATACGAATCACTTAATTCTTGGCTATCAGCGCGCCATGGCACAGGGCACCTGGAGCCGCGACAAGACTCCGCTTTCTCCTCGAACAATCAACCAGAGAGTCTCCGAGGCGACGCTCTATCTCAAGTGGGCAGCGGATAGAGGATTGCGTCCCGCCTTTTACGTAGCTGAAGGCACTAGTTCCCGAAAGGTTTCGACGGGCAATCACACCCGCTCGGGTCAGACCATCCATGTTTCATCGCGTATTGGAAGGGCCCCAGAGCGCCCGACCTCATTGGCCATACCGACCCCACAAGCAGTAGGCCGATGGCTCGGCGCTGTATACACGCAGCGAGGCTACGTCAAAGGCCTCTGCGCAGAGCTCATCATCGCTACCGCAATTCGTCTTCGCGAATGCATTGAGTGGCGGGCTGACACGTTGCCCTCCAATCCAGCGGAGTGGCTCGTCATCGGTGACAAGGTTCAGGTGGACATTCAATACGGTACAAAGGGGCGAAAGGCCGCTCCCGATAGCATCATTGGCCCCCGCCGCCGCATTTCGATCCCGCTAGCGCTAGCCCAAAAGCTCCATGCGTATCGAATGGGACTGCGCTTGGTACAGCACCAGCGATGGATTCGTGCTGGTACAACGAAAGCGGAGCAACGCACCCGTATGCAATCCGCGGCTCCGCAGCGCCTCTTTCTCGGCGAACGAAGCAATCGCCCCTTTACTCCACGGATGCTTCGTCATGCGTGGTCCGGCGTCCCTCTTCCAGTGGCTGGTTGGTGCCCTCATCTGGGTCGGCACTATTGGGCCTGCACAACGCTGCTCGACCAACTTCAACGACGGGTCGCAAGCCTCGGTAAAACCCTGAGCGATGTGCCCGGCGACTGGATCACGGGTATGGGACAAAGCGAACTGAGCATTTTGATACGGCCGCAACTTGGTCACCTGGACGAGGCTACGTCACTGCTATATCTGCAATGGCTTCGGAACGCGGCTAACTGTCTGTTTGGGCCGTTGGATTACTTGGAATTCTTGGAGACGTAATATGGCTGTGGCCTCCCCGAACGATCATCGTTTTGTTCAATGCGGCCACCCGGACTACCCACACGTCAAGATTGATTTCTCGGAGTTTTCAACTGGGGCAGCCGAAGCTAATACGAAAGTCGGAAAGAAAAAATGGAACGGCGCTTTCCGGGGCCGCCCAGCGCTAATCGATGCGCTGATCCCGGAAATTCAGACACGCTATTCCATGAAATCTCCTCAAATAATCGTCAGCATACAAGGTGACTTGCGAACACTTTGGCGATTTTTAGATTCATGGGAGCAACAAACGGGCACGCGCATCGATCATCTCCTGGATATCGGAGACTTACATGGTGCCGCGTGGGTTCGCCAAAATCCGCCACCCCGCAGAGGTCCCTATCAAACCGCTGCAAGATTGTTGAATGATGCCCGGAACCGAGCGCAAGTTGCCCCTGTGCTCTGGGAGACACTCCCTGGAAAGATTCCTCGGGTAACTGATATGCCGGACCCCACGCACATCAAATTGCTCTATCACGAGCTCAAGCGCCGTGCTTTCGCAATTTTTCGACGATGGAAGGAAGCAGATGAGTGTGCGGCCAAAGGAAAGTCATTGGTCGGCGTTAAGCGCTTAGGATGCCAAGCCCCTCGCATAACGATCGAGGACGCCCATGCGACGTACAGGGATATCATCCAACTAACAGGCAACCCCGCACCCAATGCGAAGGTGGTCGGCGAAATTTTAGGTCTAACCTTTCGCAAAACGATGCCGAGACGTTGGCCGTCGATTGCCCTCCTTCAGGCCGGCCTGTATCCCACGCGCGGGGATGTCCAGGTCCTCTTCCACCTCTTTCTTCTTCAGACTGGCTGGAATCCACAGACCACTCTAGACATCGACGTTAGCGACGACCGATGGGCCACCGATCACACGAGCGGCCCAAGTCTAAAAGTCCTCCAATCACTGAAGAACAGAAATCACGCGACGCAATTTTTTCTATCACTCGCAAAACCCACGACATCACCGTACAGAATCGTCACAGCGCTGCTGGGGCGTACGGAATCGCTCCGAAGCGCAATTACGCCCGAGCGATCCTTGTCACCGAGAGTCGCCTCTCGATCTCCATGGATCTATACAAACTCTCGCGACAGCACAAAATATATTAGCCCACTGGATTACTCATTTGGCCAGGGAAATTCGCAACAGCGCTTTCTAAGGTTGATCGCTCGTGAGCACAATGACAGTGTTATGCAGGCTAAAGAGAGAACGTCGCCCGACGGAATGCAAGACTCGGCGGACTCTCCAAATCTCATTCCTGAAGACCTTAAGGCAACTGACCTTCGAGACGCATATATTGGTCACGTCTATCTTCGAAGCGGTCACAACTGGCTTATCGCCATGTTCGCTGCAGGACACAAGTCAATCCGGTCGCTTAAGAATTATTTGAACCATCGAAGCTACCGGATGGCGAGCGAAAAGCAGGTTGGGACCTTCCAGGGACATCTATGGCAAGAGATTGAACAGCACCGAATCGTCGATCCGGCAATCCTGCATACCCTATGCCGCCAGGGGCAAATTTCCCAAGAGCAGAGAGATCGTTGGCTCTCCCACGAGGACAGAACCTACGTTGGCATGGGATGTCGTGACTTTTTAAATCCGCCGCGCGAAATAGCGCCCGATCATAGATCCGGCGAAGGGTGCAGGATCCAGCGCTGCACACTTTGTAAGCTTGGGCTTCTCTTTTCAGATTCGATGCCGTTCTTAGCGCGGCGTCGAGAGGAGTTGATCTGGCTAAGGGAGCAAATACCGACGCCTACGTGGGTGCTAAGTAGTTTTCCTGAGGAGGAAGATTCGCTGATACTCAGCTTGCAAAACTTCTCGACGGAAGACGTAAACACGCAGCGTTTGTACTGGCGCACCGAGATCGTCGCCGGCCGACACATCCCTTTGTCTTTCGAGGGCGCATATGGGTAACGCTAAGTCGTACAAATGCGCCGAAGGTGACGCAATGCGATCGGGAACCTTGCTCAACCTTGGCTCCGCTATGGCACTGCTGTCCATGGGGCGGGATGAACTCCTCCTGCTGCAGGGTGCACTCGGGTTTGGGGAAGAATGGGGTGTCATTTGCATTCCGACAAACTGGATGCCTCCCGGCCAAAAGCGCACACCAAGCGCCCGGATACTAGTACTGCACAAAGCAATTCCCGAGGGATGGGCCTCAAGCGAGCAGCGAACACAGGACGCTATGGTGGCGCTGCTTCAGTTCGCCCTGACCCGATATCTGACCCCGGCAGGTAGGAAACTGTTCTACCCGGCGTTGGGGACTTGGCAACAGGCAGTATCCGCAGCGATTCGGGTTGCTAAAGCTGCCCTAACTCGCCATCAAGGTGACATCCGTCAACTGTGGTCTCTCCTGACTGTCGGCGACGTCTTGACCGTATTGCCTGGCAGAGCCGCAAAGCTTTGGACCAGACATCTCCAGTGGCTTCACGCCCGCGGCTTAGTGGCCGACTGCGTTCGCTCGGAATCATTGCCACAGGGGCCGCGCGATGAGATACCTCGGAAAGGGCAGTCCAAGCCTCAGAACAAGATAAAGACATCTAAACACTGGCAGCCTCTGCCGGACAACTTCGTGGCAGAAGCCGGATGGCGGGTGGTATGGATTGTCAAGGAACTGGGGCCAGTGTTGCTGAATATTGCCGAGGCCATCTCAGAACCAGTGGAGCAGGATCCTCGATACTCGATTGAGACCAATAAGAACATCAGACGTGACCGGCAGAGGGCCATACTCGACAATTGGCGATGGACGACGTCCGACGGACGCGAGTTCAAAGATCTACCCTTCAAATTGCATATGCAGAGCATGGGGTGCCAGCATCAGGCCAATCAGACGTGGCCCGAGCTCACGTTGCAAACGCTTTCTCCAGGTGACATCAGCCAGTTGTTGACCGTTCTGCAAGCCGCACACATCTTTGTCTTGTTCCTATCTAGCGGACCACGCAGCTCTGAACAAATGAGTTTAGCCGTGGGATCTCTGACTGAACATCCTGATGCAAATCGCATTGAAGGTAGGACGTACAAGCTCAGTTTTCAAAACGACGGCGAAGCAAGAGACTGGCCTTGCCCTGGCGTGGCAGCGCTGGCTATCAAAAATCAAGAGCGACTGGCCGGTCTGCTTAAGCGCAAGGAGTCTCCCCATGAGCATGATCTGGGGGACCACCTCTGGGTTTGTACAGGGGCGGGAGCAAAAAAACGCGGATCGGAGCTGCGCAACTTTAACGATCAGTTGGGGCGCCTCGTAAATGTCTTAGGCCTTGGTCATCTTCTGGGTCAATCAAAGCTCCACACTCACCGCTTCCGGAAGACTATCGCTCGATTGATAGCGCTCGCGCTTATCGGTGCACCGAAAATCCTAATGGACTTATTTGGCCATACCGATATTGAGATGACTATCAGCTACATTCTAAGTAATCCAGACATTAGAGCCGAAGTGGAGCTCGTCGCACGAGCTCAACTCATCATCCTCGCGAAGGAAGCAGCGTCAAACGCAGAGGGCAACGGCGGACCTGCGGCCAAAACCGTACGCGAAGTAGTTCGAGCGACGAGGGCTCGCCTTAGCAAGGACGTTTTGGACTCTGATGACCTTGAGGAAGTTGCTGAGGCACTCACCCTTGGTGGAACGTCTTGGCAACTGGTTCGACCCGGTGTCGTGTGCACGAAAACGGAGCTTGAGAGTGGGCCATGCACGCGCCGTATAGGGCGACCGGAGCCGAGTCGATGTCGGACAAATTGCATCAACCGCCTGGAACTCGAGTCTGAGCGCGAAAACGTCGACGCAGTCTTAGAGGAGTCCGTGGCACGGAGGTGTCGCGCCCTGGCCGAAGACGATCCGGTTGCAGCCAGCCTATGGGCCGGGCAGATACTTGCGCACCTGGACCGCTTCCCGGACCTTCGCCAAAAGTGGATCCAGCATCCTGCGGTAGCCAATCTGGTTGCTACACCCTCGACGGAGAACTCAGATCATGGCTAAGGGGTCGGGCCTGATTGACCATGCGCGAGGAAGGTCTAAGGCCATAGTAAAGGCCGTCCTTCGCATGCAGACCATCATTGAACAAGAAGTCGAGCAGCACGATGGCCTTTATCCCCATAACGGAGGCCGACTCTCCGAGGCTGAGTTCTGCAGGCGAGCGAGTATTAGTCAAATCACGCTCCTCGGAAAGGCCCACAAAACTTCAACCAAAATCGATCTTGCAACTTGGCTTGAGGCGATGTCTTCGAAGATCCCGCATGGAAAGCGCGAGATAAGAAAAGCGGTCACCCAGCGTGCGCAGAGTTGGAAAGAGCGGCACGATCAGATCGCAGATCAGTACCATCTTTCAGAATTAGAAATGATTGAGATCCGTTCCCGCGTCGCCGAGCTTGAGAGACAAAGCCAAAGAGATGCCGAGACGATAGCTTCCCTACAAGCGCAGTTGAGCGGTGGCCGAGTGGTCAATTTGAGGCAACCAAAATCCAAATGACCATTGGCGCGACCGAGGCGTGGCTGCCCGTCGACCCCGCGAAGCGAGTGGTCACCGCCCCACCGCCAGCGATCTCGTGAGCCATTGCCACCGCAGCGCTACTGGCCGACTGCAGGTGCTCAGAAAGGCACTCAGTGTGGCAATCTCACCATCGGTGTTGGCGCAAATCTGTTTTCACACAGCCTGGGTCGGAACCGGACATTTAATTGGTAGCAGCGGACTGCACAGCGTCAACCGGCACAGGCGTTCAGCCGAACCGGAATCCGCACTCTGGGGGATACTTTCTTTTCTTTGCGCCATGCTAGACAGTACAGAACGGCTACGAGACCGCGTTTGAGCCGGCGGATAAATAAGTATGACTGAGCTCAAACCGACGCCTGTAGCCGCGATCGTGTCCAGCCGCCCCGCACGGCATGGCGCCCCCTGGGAGAAAGATGAAGTCGAGAAGCTAGTTGAGGAGATTCAGCGAGGCCTGACCCTTTCCGAACTCGCTGACCGTCATCAGCGCACGCACGCAGGTATCACTGGGTTAGCCGTGCGCTTGATCCCACCAACCCTGCGCCCGGATAGCCGCGCTCGTTCGGTGGACTTTCTCGCCCAGTATCTGCGTGAGAACAATGACACTGCCAAGCAGTTGCTGGTTGCTCACTTCCGGGCCATCCGGTCGGCGCCCGACAAGTCAAGGGTCGTCGAGCAAGCTCGGGATCTAGCGATACTATCGACGGCCGCTGAACATCAAATCGAGTCCACCGCAACAGTTCCTGCAGAGATTGACCGGATTCAGACCCAGGATATGCGAGCCAAGTCTGTTGTATCTACGGTGCCTGCGACTGAGCGTGTCGAGAGCTACCCCAATGATACGGATGTGGGCACGCTCGTTACTGTAGCAACGTCTGATTTGCCGAGGGGACGGGACTATGAAGTGCTTGGGATGCGCCTCGGCTTGGATGGTCAGTCACTCACACTCGCTGAGATCGGCGAAAAATATGGTGTCTCAAGTGAGAGAGTACGTCAGATTCAGGAGAGGGCGCTGAGGAAATTGGCACGAGGCGCACGCTGTGAAGGCACGCCCGGCTCCGTACTCAAGAAGCTGCTTGAGCCACTCCGTAAAAACGATAGGGTATTGGCAATATGGTTGCTTGAAGCAGCCAGCAGTGGTTTCGAGATACCGCCCCGGCTTGCCGCAAAATTCATTCTTCGCACCGCCGGCTATACCAAGGCAAGGACAGCACAAGTCGTAGACCTACTGCCTGCCGTTAGACGTTCTCGGAAGAGACGGCCGGATGGCTTAGTTCGCGATCGCGCAGCAAAGCGCGTTGAGTCTAACGTCAGCAGATGGTTGGAGCACTCGGAATGGCCTGATATCGTCGCGCCGCCACCACCGGCTGCGCAGCTATCTGCGCTACGGATGGTCAACGAGTCCGATATCGCAGGGAGCTTCCACTCGTACAAACTCGGCCGCACGGTACAGTACGAGTCATGCCTTGAGCTTAAGGTGCTGACTATGCTGGAGTGCAGCGAACGAGTCGCGTACTACCAAGAACAACCTGCTCAGATTTCATACTCATTCGAGGGACGGCAGCGGGCGTATTTTCCGGATGTGTTCGTTGCAACTACGGATGGCCGTGGCTTGCTCATTGAGGTGAAACCCACGGACAACATGGCTTTGAGCGTCAACCGCGCTAAAGCCGATGCTGGGCGAGCTTGGGCGCACACCCGTGGATGGGGGTGGCTGATCGTGAGTGATCGATGCACCTTCCGTGAGATTGAGGAGCACGTTGTCCCAGCTGCCAGATGGACTTTGCTGGAGAACGAGCTGAAAACGCGCGGATTCCTCACATGGCGCGACACGCTACGCTTCCGCGCCAAGCACGGTCTCACGAGATTTGATTTCACTGCGTACATCGTCCAGTCGGGTGCCAACCTCGATCGTGCGTATCGCGTCACCGCCCCCAACGCTCCCTACCCCTCCTAGATCGGCTGGCTGCAGCGATGAGGCTGCGTAACTTCGCCGCGGTTGCAATTAAATGCGGCTATTCCTCATCAGTACCAATTTATCGAAGCAGGACTGCGTCTATTTTTTGGATACGACAATTAACTCAAGATGCTTCTTTGCTTAAATTGACTGCGGTATGGGCTCGATCCATTGCGCACAACCTATGCACTCGTTTAAGCAGGCTAAATTGCCTTGGCGGTTTGCACTATGGCTGAAGCACCACAATTCAGGTACGACGACGAGCCCAGCCAATGCTGGTCGGGGTAGTAAGAGAAGACCAGCTGCCCGTCCTTTAGCGTGTCGATCAGCTTATGCGCAACAGCCGTGCGCACGGCGGGGCACCCCCAGCTGCGACCAATGCGGCCGTGCTGCTTCGCCATATCGGCACTGACGTATGATGCGCCGTGAATCACGATGGCGCGTTCCATGGCGTGATCATTAAAGCCGAGTTCGAGTCCCTGCATACGCAGCGAATAGCCGTCGTGGCCAATGTATGGGCTCATCGTGCGATACAGACCAATGCTGGTGGAAAGGCTATCGTCCGCGTTGGAGAAACGCGTGGCCATATTGTCGCCACTGTTGCGACCGTGGGCGACTAGTTCGTTGAAAAGCAGCGTGCGGTTGTCCAGGTCAAATACCCAAAGCCGCTGTTCGGTAGAGGGTCGCGAGTAATCGATCACGGCGAGTCGGCTGGCAGGCGACATGCCGCGCGTCACCGTGCAACGCGATGCCTGCACGGCCAACTCGATCACTTTGGGATTGGCACCGGGCGCGGCTTTGGCGAGTGCGCTCTCCAGCGATTCGGCGCATGCTGGCGCACAGAAGCTAACTGCGACGAAAAAAACCGAGGCGATGGCAACTACAAAGCGCGACGTAGACATGTCGATTCGCCGATACATAAAGATCATCGAGCCTAGCATTCAGCGCGTAAGCAATCCGCTTAATGAACGCAAAGGCCCTGCCTGCCTCAATCCCCCAGGAAATATCCATGCGGAACCGAACCATTCTTTCCGCGCTGTGTTGCGCCGTGGCTTCGGCTGCGATTGGCGCCACCACTGCCACTGCAGCACAGGCAGATCAAACAACTCCAGCAGGGCCAGCAACAAGCGGTTCAACCAGCCAAATGCCCAGTGATCCCGTTGCACAGCTGATCCAGCAAGAACTTGCCAGCTCAGACGCTGCTGCACCAGTCAAAGTATCTTCAACGGCTGCCGCATTGCGTCCGATCAATCCCGACGTAGCCGAAGCGGATTTTTACGCGCAGCGGCATTACCTGCCAGCGTGGAGCGATAGCGAAAATACGAAGCAGCTACTTGCCAGCCTTGACGCGACCGTACTCGATGGACTGAATCCAGCCGACTATCACGTCGATGAACTCGCCAAAGCCGAGGCATCGCTGTTAGCTTCTACCCCGACGCCGGCGCAGCGCGCCCACTTCGATATCGCCGCTACGCACGCTTACATCACGGCACTGCTGCAGCTCAGGCGCGGCAAGGTCGATCCAAGACAGCTCGACAAACAGTGGAATTTCGATCCGGCAACGATTGATCCAGAGCAAGATCTGGCACTCATCGTTGATGCGGTGAACACGCACCGCGTTACCCAGGCGTTCCAGCAGGCGCCACCGCAGAACGTCATTTATGGCAAGCTTCGCGACGGTTTGGCAAAGCTTCGGGCCATCGAAAAGAGCGGCGGTTGGCCGACTATCGCCGCAGGTACTCCCCTGAAGCCAGGTATCGTGGATCCTCGCGTCGAAGGGCTGCGCGCGCGACTGATTGCGGGCGGCTACCTTGATGCATCATTGGCATCGGGCAGCAGCTATGACGAGCCACTGGAGGCTGCGGTCAAACGCTTCCAGACTGAGCAATACCTGCCAGTGGACGGCACCGCCGGCAAGACCACCCTTGCCGCCTTGAACGTATCGATTACCGCGCGGATTGATCAAGTGCGTGTCAATTTGGAGCGTGCGCGCTGGTTGCTTCATGCCATGCAGGGCACGTTCGTCGTTGTTGATATCGCGGGCTATAAGGTCAGCTACTACCGTGATGGTCAGCGCCTTTGGCGATCGCGCGTACAGGTCGGCAAGCCGTTTCGCAGCACGCCGATTTTTCAGGCACAGATCACCTACATCACCTTCAACCCGACCTGGACAGTGCCACCGACGATCCTCGCCAAGGACATTCTGCCGAAGATCCGCAAGGATTCCGGCTACCTCGCTGCAAATCGTATTCGAGTACTTAACGCGAAAGGTGAAGTGATATCGGCATCCAGTGTCGACTGGCGTTCGCCGCGCGGCATCATGCTGCGGCAGGATTCGGGGCCGGACAATTCACTGGGTCGCGTCGTGATCCGCTTCCCCAATCCCTATGCCGTCTATCTGCACGACACGCCGCACAAGGACCTGTTCAGCAGCGAACAGCGCGCCACCAGTTCCGGTTGCATCCGCGTCGAGAATCCCCTGCAGCTGGTGCAGCTGCTTTTCAACGATCCCGTGAAGTGGAGCGCGACGGCGATCGCCGCCAAACTGCAGACCACCGCGACTGAAAACGTCACCCTGCCGACCAAGGTTCCGCTACTACTAGCCTATTGGACCGTCGACTTGACCGACGATGGGCGAGTCACCTTCAAGACGGACGTTTACGGCCATGACGCTGCGCTACTGAAGGCACTCGACACGCCGCTTCCTGCTCTCACACCAACTAACTAGATGTCGCTCTGAGCGCGTTACGCCCTCTTCCTGCGTGAAATCAACCGGCGGACGCTCATTTCAGATTGACCACCTGTGTTCACTTTCGACTGACCAGCCACGTGACTAAAAAATCAGCGCCATTGTATGACTTCATCCATGCAAACCATGATCAGTCGGAAGCGAAAATACTGGCTTATCTGGTCAATTCTGTGGGATCGTCAAGAGTCGCATTCAACGAGACGTGCGGCTTGCTGGCATTCTTCGCCAGTGCTTCGTAGCCGGAAATCACATCGAATAATTCTTCGTCAATGGCCTCCTGACGCAGACGATGAAACTTGCCATTGAGGTCTTCAAGAATCTCTTCGATATTCTTTTCCGCGCGCTGCATCGCGGCGAGACGGCTGGCGTTTTCGCTGGCCAACGACTCTGCGCACGCCTGAAAAATCAGTACGAACAGGTACTCGCGGGTCAGCGCTTCCAGCGCGCTTTTTGATGTACCGATGATCTGCGGCAGCGTCTTGGTTGGCCACGGTACCGACTTGAATGACATCTCCCACGCTCGATCAAGCGGCAGCAGTCGTTTGCTCACGCAATCGTAGCTGGAGCCGGGCTTTGGATGGTTGTAGAAAAGGTGGATCTCTTCGACTTCATCTTTCTCAATGGATGCCTCCACGTCGATCAGAACCTGACCGACCAGGGGTGCGATGCCGCGCACCGATGTAGGAACAGACAGCATGCCCACATCGTTTGGCGCAATGTCCGTCACAAGTGCCTGCATGCGATCCCCAACAGCCCAGACTTTCTTCGTTTCGCCTGGCATTGCATCCAACGCGTGTTTGGCAAATTCGAGCAACACTTCGTTGAAGCCTCCGACCAATCCCTGATCCGACCCAAATATGATCGCACCGAGCAGAGGCGGCTTCGGTTTCATCTTGGGAATGGGCGGCACAGGGGTTGTTGCACGAATGCAGGTGGCGAGCCCTAGTTCCACTGTGCGGTAGTAGTCGTCGAGCGATTGCACGGCCTTTTCGTATTGACCGATGCTCGAAGCAGCTAGCGCCTTCATGGAGCGCACGACGCCCTCCAGATCTGTCGCTCCCGAAATTTTTCGTTGCAGGCTTTGCAAGTTGCCGCTCATGTTGCAGCCTTTGCAACGGAGGTCGTTGGCTGGAATGGCTCTAGTGCGCGTGTTGTGATATCAAGAATTGCTTTGCGATCAGCATCGCTTAGCTTGTCGCCGCTTGTGAGTCGCTCAATGACATCAGGAGGTACTTCGGTGGTTGCTTTTCTGACTGCCAGTTCCCCTTCCGTGGTTTTTTCCAGTGCGACTTGGTCGAACAAGCCTGCGGTCAACGCGAGCAGTACGGCGATCTGTTCCAGCAGCGAAACCGGTTGGGATTCGGGCTGTTTGAGACACGCGCGAATGCGCTGTCCGTGGTCGATCGACTGCCGGGTGGCAGCATCGAGCCGGGTACCGAACTTGGCGAAGGCCTCCAGCTCCTCAAACTGCGCATAGGCAAGTTTGATGTTGCCGGCTACCGCTCGATAAGCAGCTCGCTGCGCCGCACCTCCAACACGCGACACCGACTTGCCGACGTCAACCGCGGGCAATACGCCTAGTTCAAACAGGGTCGGGGATAGATAGATCTGCCCATCGGTGATTGAAATAAGATTGGTGGGAATATAGGCGGAGATGTCTTGCGCTTCGGTTTCAATGATCGGCAGCGCCGTGAGCGAACCACCGCCGCGCTCAGCGCTCAGATGCGTGGCGCGCTCAAGCATGCGCGAATGAATGTAGAAAATGTCGCCGGGAAAGGCTTCGCGGCCGGGCGGGCGTCGCAGCAGCAGCGACAGTTCACGGTAGGCGCGCGCATGCTGCGTAAGGTCGTCATAGATGATCAGTACATCGCGACCTTTCTCCATGAAGTATTCGGCGATACTCGTAGCCGCATACGGAGTGATGTACACCAGCCCTGGCGCGTCATTGCCTTCGGCAACCATCACCACGGTGTATTCCATCGCCCCTTTCTCGCGCAGGTTGGCGACAACTTTGGCTACCGCGGAGGCGCGTTGGCCGATGGCGCAATAGATGCAAAGCACGCCCTGCCCGCGTTGGTTGAGAATGGTGTCGATGGCGATGGCGGTCTTGCCGGTTTGACGGTCACCAAGAATCAGTTCGCGTTGCCCGCGGCCGATCGGGATCAGTGCATCGATCGCCTTCAATCCGGTTTGCAGTGGCACATCGACAGGCGCGCGATCCATGATCGCGGCAGCCGGCCTTTCCACAGGTAGTCGTTGTGCATCGGATAGTGCCGCTCCGCCATCAAGCGCGTTACCCAGCGGGTCGATCACGCGCCCAAGCAGAGCCTCGCCGACTGGTACATCCATGACGCGCCCGGTACGTTCCACTTCGTCACCTGCATGCAGCGCCTCATAGTTGCCGAGCAGAATCACGCCGACTTCGTTTTCGTCGACATTGAAAGCGATACCCAGCACGCCACCCGGAAATTGCAGCAACTCTTCGTAGCCGACGCCGGGAAGGCCGGAGACGATAGCAATGCCGGTCGTGACACTGGTGATAATGCCAACTTCGCGCAAGGTAAGCTGCGGCTTGAATGTCGGCACGGTCTGATCGAAGGCGCCGAAAGTGCGGTCGAAGACGGTCTGCAGACCTTCGAGTTCGGCGCTCACGGTGTGGATGCCGTTCTTATCGGGATGGCGGTTGTTGCGACGGCGGCCTTTGGTGGAAGTATTGCAGCCTGCAGCGTTGCCGCTTTCTCCCCGAGCACGTCATCGATACCGCTCTTAAGTGAGCCCAGATAACCGGCGATGGTCCAGCCAAGCTTTTGCCCACTGACTGTCATCTCGATACCGCTGATCAGATCAACGGAGGTCTCAAAACGAAGCTCGATTGTTGCAGTGAAGGTTTTGTTGAGTGCGTCCTGGATCGCCGACTGTTGCGGCAGCGACAGGTCGAACGCACTGCGAATGACTGCCGGGTCTGCATTCGCTGCCAGCGCGGCTGCCAGCGTGATTTTCATGGCTGGTTCGATGGTCGACAGTCGACTGATGAAGACTTTTGCAACGCGATCTTCAAGGCTGGCGTCGGCGAGGTCGATGAGCGTCTTTCGCGCAATGGCGAAAACTTCCTGCTGCATGCGGCGGATCACAGCCTGGTTCAGTCGTGCTGCTTCCACTAACAGTGCATCGTGGCGACTCTTACTAATACCATCAGCTGCTTCACGTGCCTCTTGCAATAGCCGGTCGCGTTCGGCTGCCGCATCGCTTGTGGCCTTGGTAAGCAATGCACCACGTTGCTCTTCGAATGCCTTGCTCTTGCTGGCAAACTCATCGCGGTCGGCTTGGCCCTGTTTCTGTTTGGCATCGGCATCCGCCAGGTCCTTGGCAATGCGCCTTTCGCGCACGTCAATGGCGTTCAGAACAGGCTTGTACAGAAAGCGCTTGAGCAACCACACCAGGATGAGAAAATTCAATACCTGGGCCACGACGGTGAACCAGTCGATAAGCATGGCTTACTTGCCCGCGGCTTGGGTGATGAAATGCGTCCAGAACGGGTTAGCGAAAATCAAGATCATCGAGACGACGAAGCAATAAATCGCCGTTGATTCGATCATCGCCAGGCCGACGAAGAGCGTACGCGTAATCGTCGCCGACGCATCAGGTTGCTGGGCCAGCGACGTCATGGCGCTGGCAACGGCGCGCCCTTCACCGAGCGCGGGCCCCATGCAACCGAAGCCGGTGGTAATACCTGCGGTAATAATCGATACCACAGCGATCAGCATGCTGCTATCCATAAAAATTCCTGAGTAGGTCGTGATGCATGTTCAATGCGTGGCTGCAGGCACTGCCTGAGAATCGTTTTTTTTCTTGCTTACTACGGTGGCGGCTGCGATATACACCGCGGCCAGGATGCTGAAGATGTATGCCTGCACCAAGCCAGTAAGAAGTCCCAACGCAGTCATTACAATCGGAAAAAGGAAGGGTGTGATCGTGAGCAGGATGGCAATGATCATGCTGCCGCTCATCATGTTGCCGAAAAGGCGTACCGCTAGCGCAAGCGTGCGCGATAGTTCGCTGATGATGTTGAATGGCAGCATGATCGGCGTCGGCGAGAGATAGCTCTTGAGGTAGCCAACAAAGCCCTGTTCGCGCACGCCATACAACGGCACGGCGATGAACACGCAGATCGCCAGCGCGGTGGTGGTTGAGAGTGAGCCGGTAGGCGGCACGTAGCCGGGAATGATCGTGCAGATACAGGCTGTCGCCACAAAAAGAAACAGCGTGCCGATGAAAGGAAGAAAACGCTGCGGATCGACCAGACCTACTTCCTTGATCTGCTCATCAATACCCGTGACGATGATTTCCAGCGCCGCCTGCCAGCGCGAGACGACACCGTCTGTCGTGAATTTTCGCGTCACCAGTTTTGCTCCAAGCGATAGCGCAAACATCAGCAACCACGTGGTGAAAATGGTGCCGTCGAGTTTGAAGAAACCGTGGTGCCAGAGAATCTGCTGGTCGGATGTGAGATTCATGGCATACCTCCCTGGACGCTCTTGTTTTTATTTGGGTCGGTCGTGCCGACCATCCGAGTCACGACGATACGTGTCATCAGGAACGCGATCAGCGCCGCGATGAGGCTGGGCCATCCGCCCTGCAGGGCGATGTAGAAGCCTGCAACGGTAGTGACTGTTCGCAGCACAAAGCTGCCGAGGATCAACCACGCGGGTTGTGCCAGCGTTGTGCTGCGGGCAATCGTCCACCACAAGCCGCCATAGAAAAACACGCCGAGCAGGATACCGACGAGTAGTCCTGCGCCAATGTGCAGGTAGCTAATCATGGGTATCTTCGGAACTATCGTGCATGGCCGCGTCTTCCTGCGCGATCCAGCGCCATGCAGTGGCGCAGCCCAGCACCAGCCCGGCGATCAACAATGCCAGTGTCCATGAATGCGTACTGGGGTAATGCTTGTCCCACCAAAGGCCGATCATTGCACCCAATAAGGTCGGCACGGCAACCGACCAGCCGATCAGCCCGAACATTCCCAGTCCGAACCACACACCTTGTCCGCCGTCCCTCTGCGCGCGCAGTTTGCGTGCAAGCTTGGCCGACACCGCCTTGTTGAAAGCAAGACCAGATACAGACGCTTTCTGGATAGATTTATCGATCATGCTGGAACTCTGCGAAACGCCCGACGAGACCGCTTTCCATCTTTGCCACTGCCGCGCGTGATTCCTGTTCCTGCTTAGTTTCCGTCATGAACTCGTGGATCACGGTGTCGTGCAGTTTCGCCAGATCGGTGCCTCCGATAGCTCGGCGTACCGAAACGAGCACCTCATCACCCGCCTTGATAAGCACACCTTCATCGAGAGCAACGTAGTGGTTCACGCCGTCCTGTGTGCCATAGGAAAGAATCCCGGGCTTCAGGGCAGCGACGCAGTCAAGTCGATGCGGTAGCAGACCGAGTGAACCGCCGCCGGTGTCAGCAACAATCCGCAGCACATCTTGCTCCTGCAGAAAGATGCCGAACGGCAGCAGTATTTTCAGGTTCATGGCGTCACCGTTGCCGTGCTGGCTTGGGCTGCCTGCTTGGCCGCCGCGGGCGCATCCGGTTTCTTTGCTTCGCTGATCGCGCCGATCATGTACAGGGCGCTTTCCGGATAGCCCTTGAACTCATCACGCAGGATGCGCTCACATCCATCGAGTGAGTCCTCCAGGCTGACCAGCTTGCCTTTCATGCCACTGAACTGCTCAGTAGCGAAGAACGGCTGGGTGAGGAATCTTTCCAGTCGTCTTGCCCGTCCAACGACGTTGCGGTCTTCTGGGGAGAGCTGCTCAAGTCCGAGCATCGCTACGACATCTTTCAGGTCATCGTATTGTGCGAGCGTACGTCTTACTTCCTGCGCCAGTTTGTAGTGACGTTCGCCAACGATGCCTGGCGTCGCCATTTTTGAATTGGACTGCAACAGGTCGACGGCGGGATAGAGACCCTCGCTCGCTCGTTTGCGCGACAACACAATCGAAGCGGACAAATGCGAGAAAACGTGCACCGCCGCTGGATCGGTCAGGTCATCGGCCGGCACATACACCGCCTGGATCGAGGTGATGGCGCCGGCCGTCGTATTGGCGATACGTTCTTCCAGTCCCGATAGTTCGGTGCTCATGGTCGGCTGATAACCGAGCCGGGATGGCATCTGTCCCATCAGGCCCGATATCTCCATGCCGGCCTGTATGAAGCGAAAGATATTGTCGATCAGAAGCAGCACGTCGCGATGCTCATCATCACGGAAATATTCAGCCATGGTCAGCGCGGTCGAACCCACCCGGAAACGACTGCCCGGCGGTTCGTTCATCTGCCCGAAGACCATCACCATGTTCGGCAATACGCCAGCAGCCTTCATCTCGCGATAGAGCTCTTCGCCTTCGCGGCATCGCTCGCCAATGCCACAGAAGATGCTCACACCATGCTGATGACCGACCATGTTGTGGATCATCTCGGTGAGCAGCACCGTTTTGCCGACGCCCGCACCGCCAAACAGGCCGGCCTTGCCACCGCGTTCGAGCGGTACAAGCACGTCGATGGCTTTGATGCCGGTTTCGAAGATCTCCGACTTGGCCGAGCGTTCCGACAAAGACGGTGGCGCGCGGTGAACGGAGCGCCACTGCGTGTCTGCCGGCGTCGGCAGATGGTCAATCGCATTACCAAACACGTCAAACATGCGTGAAATGATCGCCTTGCCGACAGGGGCACGCAGCGGCAAACCGATATCTTCGACGACCATGCCTCGCGCGAGGCCCTGAGTCGGTGTCATGGCAATGCCGCGCACGCGCCGCGCATCGAGCTGTGTCATCACTTCGATCACGATCTGCGCATTCTCGCCGGCGTGCAGCAGCGAATAGATACTCGGCAGATGATGCTCGAACTGCACATCGACCACGCTACCGCGAATCGACATCACGGTCCCGCGATTGGCGGGTGGCGCGCGCTCGTTGGAACCGTTCGTTTGCACTGGGGCGAGCATGTCAGGCACGGACACTGTCCGGCTTGAATTTACGCTCAGTCTGATCCTGCGGGAGCCACTTCCAGTTGATGACCTCCGGCAGGTCCTTGCCATGCTTGTCGATATAGCGTTTATGCTCGATCAACTTGTCACGCATCTGCTGCTTCAGATAGGCACCCTTGGAACCCAGATGCGGCAGACGATCGATAACGTCCTGTACGAGGTTGAAGCGATCCAGCTCGTTCTGTACGCGCATATCGAAGGCGGTGGTAATCGTGCCTTCTTCCTTGTAACCACGGACATGCAGGTTTCGGTTGGTGCGGCGATAAGTCAGGCGATGGATCAACCATGGATAGCCATGGAAGGCGAATATGATGTGCTTGTCCCTGGTGAACAGCGAGTCGTAATCCTCATCGCTCAGACCATGCGGATGTTCGGAGGCAGACTGAAGCTTCATTAGATCGACGACATTGACCACACGAACCTTCAGCTCCGGCAGGTGTGCGCCAAGGATCGATACCGCCGCGAGCACCTCCAGTGTCGGAGTATCACCGCAGCACGCCATCACCACGTCCGGTTCGAACTGCTGATCGTTGCTTGCCCACTGCCAGATACCGATACCCTGGGTGCAGTGCGTTTCCGCTGCGTCCATCGATAACCATTGCGGCAGCGCATGTTTGCCAGCGACCACGACATTGACGTAGTTACGACTGCGCAGGCAGTGATCCATCACTGACAGTAGACAGTTGGCGTCGGGTGGCAAATACGCGCGAACGATGTCGGCTTTTTTGTTGATCACATGATCGAGAAAGCCCGGATCCTGATGGGTAAAGCCGTTGTGATCCTGCTGCCACACATGCGAAGCGAGCAGATAGTTCAACGAAGCAATCGGCCGACGCCACGGAAGCTCTTTGGTGACCTTCAGCCATTTGGCATGTTGGCTGAACATCGAGTCGACGATGCGTATAAACGCTTCGTAGCTATTGAACAGCCCGTGACGGCCGGTGAGTAGATAGCCTTCGAGCCAGCCCTCGCATTGATGCTCGCTGAGCATTGAATCCAGCACGCGACCGGTGGGGGCGAGGAATTCGTCGTTGTCGACTCTGTCTGCGTCCCACTGACGATTGGTCTGCTTAAACACATCACCCAGCAGGTTCGAGAGGGTTTCATCGGGGCCGAACAGACGGAAGTTGTACGGATTGAGCTTTATTACATCGGCCAGGAATTGGCCGAGAATCGCCGTGTCCCCTGCCTCAATGCTACCCGGTGAGAGCACCTTGACCGCGTGGTCACGAAAATCGGGCATATGCAGATCGCGAAGCAGCATGCCGCCATTGGCATGTGTGTTCGCGCCCATGCGGCGATGAGAGCTCGGCACCAAGGTGGACAGGTCGGAGATGAGTCGACCGGACTCATCGAATAGTTCTTCGGGCTTATAACTCTTCATCCATGCCTCGAGCAGCTTAACGTGCTCGGGGTGTTGTTCATCGACAAGCAGCGGTACCTGATGCGACCGAAAAGAGCCCTCGATCTGCAGGCCATCGACAACTTTCGGGCCTGTCCAGCCTTTGGGTGAGCGCAACACGATCATCGGCCAGCGTGGCCGCGTACTGTCATTTTCCTTACGCGCGCGCTGCTGAATCGCGCGGATGTCTTCGACCGCCGCATCCATCACCGCGGCCATGCGCTGGTGCATCAGCTCGGGTTCGTCGCCTTCGACGAAGTACGGCGTCCAGCCGCTGCCGACAAAAAACGCTTCCAGCTCTTCGTGCTCGATGCGCGCCATGACGGTCGGATTGCTGATCTTGTAGCCATTCAAATGCAGGATCGGCAACACCGCCCCGTCTGTTATCGGGTCGAGAAACTTGTTCGACTGCCAACCCGTCGCCAGCGGACCGGTCTCGGCTTCGCCATCGCCAACCACGCAGGCAACGATCAATCCGGGATTGTCGAATGCCGCACCGAACGCATGACTGAGCGAATAGCCGAGTTCGCCACCTTCATGGATGGAGCCCGGTGTAGTGGGCGCGACGTGGCTGGATATACCACCAGGAAATGAGAATTGCTTGAAGAGCTTCTTCAGGCCTGCCTCGTCCTCGGTGACATCCGGGTAGATGGACGTCCATGTACCTTCAAGATACACGTTGCCCACGATCGCCGGGCCACCATGACCAGGACCGGAGACATAAAACATGTCCAGGTCATGCTCATTGATGATGCGATTCAGATGCACATAGATGAAGTTTTGTCCTGGTGTGGTGCCCCAGTGACTGACCACCAGTGGTTTCACGTGTGCGAGCGTCAGTGGTTCGCGCAACAGTGGGTTGTCATAAAGATAGATCTGGCCGACCGACACATAGTTGGCTGCGCGCCAGTAGGCGTTCATCCGGTTGAGCAGATCCGGGGCAAGCGTGTTGGTTTTCATAGGGCTGCCTTTTTGCCGGAACCCTTGTAAACGAGTGTCTTCATCAACGAAACGGAAGCTTTCATCGCGGATATTCCTGATAGATGGACGTCTGATGAGTCCGATAACAGCGCTTCATGCAAGCGGCGATGAGCCGCTTTGCTGTTCGGTAGTCGATGAAAAGACGATAAGCGCGAGGTGATCAATGCGGTAGCTTCGGAAACTACTCAGACGTGCGGCAACGATTCATTTTCAATGGCGAATCAACGCGCTTGGATGACTATGAATAACGGCAATGCCGACTCCATTTAATGCTGCATCGGCACAGTTTCAGCGCGACTGAAAATCAGGCGATCACGATAGACATCGTTGCCTTTGCTAGAACGAGGCGATGCTGCAAACGTCTATGTGCTCCTCCACATGACTCCAAGTCAGAACTCATCTCCTACCTCGCCACCATTTGCTCGTAGACAGGAATGGGAAACGATTGCCCGGAGACCCGGTGTAGGTGCCACGTCAGCAGGGCAACAAACGTCGCGGCAGGGTTTTCAAGGCATCACTCCGGTTACGGTGGGGCAGTTCACTGTGCCCAATCGGATGAGCAGTCGAGTGCTGGCGGGCACGTCAAGTTTCTCGGGCGAGCCGTCGAGGTCGCAATTCGCCCTGTCCTGGGCGCCAACCGCAGGATGATTGCGATTGAGTTCGGGATCGAGCCAGCACCAGTGGACTCGTTAGTCGAGTACTAAGTAGTTTCCGAGGCTGCCGATGGCGATCGTGCGTCGTTACTGTGGACCAACCGGATGTACTTCGGGTTCAAGCGGAGCCTCAAGGCTAGCGCCGGAAACCCCCAAGAAGCAGTGTCTCTCCCGTTTTTCTCAGATGGAACCGCCCATGTCTTATGAAGTACGACGACAGCGGACCGCATCCAATCGAATGAAACCCATTGATGGCAATTCATCAACAATGGCGTTACCGATAGCGGCAGGCGGCGGCACACGATTATCCGGCCGCATTGACCACTTCGCTGCCAGGTCTGTTTTTATCTCGGAACCAGGCGGAGCGAAGGCCGCGAGCAAATTGGGCCGTCGCCCTCTGCGTCGCCTGACCGTCGAATTGGCATTGGTCATTCTCGCCAAACTCGCTTTCCTGATGTTGATTTGGTGGCTGCTTTTCGCGCCTCACCCCAAACCCGATGCCAGCGCCGATGCGATCGCTCGTCGGCTCGCACCTTCCTCAGCTCACCCGGAAACGCATCCATGATCATCGACACCGATGTCGTCACGCTGTCACGCCTGCAGTTCGCGATGACTGCGCTGTATCACTTTCTGTTTGTACCGCTGACGCTTGGGCTGGTATGGATGCTGGCGGTGATGGAAGCGGTCTACGTGATGACTGGGCGCGAGGTGTGGAAGCGCATGGTGCAGTTCTGGGGTGTGCTGTTCGGCATCAACTTCGCCATGGGCGTGGCCACAGGCGTGACCATGGAGTTCCAGTTCGGCATGAACTGGGCGTACTACTCGCATTACGTCGGCGACATCTTTGGCGCACCGCTGGCGATCGAGGGGATGATGGCGTTCTTCCTCGAAGCCACCTTGGTCGGCGTGTTCTTCATGGGCTGGGATCGCATTTCCCGGGTCAAGCATCTGCTGGTGACCTGCTTTCTCGCGCTGGCCACCAGCCTGTCGGCCGTGTGGATCCTGATTGCCAACGCATGGATGCAGCATCCGGTCGGCGCCGCGTTCAACGCACAGACCATGCGTATGGAAGTCACCTCGTTCAGCGACGTGGTGTTCAACCCGGTGGCCCAGGCCAAGTTCGTGCACACGGTGAGCGGCGGCTATGTGCTGGGCTCAATGTTCGTGCTGTCGATCAGCGCGTGGTACCTGCTACGCGGACGCAACGTGGATTTTGCCAAGCGCTCGATGACGGTGGCGGCCAGTTTCGGTCTTGCAGCTGCGCTTTCGGTGGTGGTGCTGGGTGATACCTCTGGCTATACCGTGTCGCAGAACCAGAAGATGAAGCTCGCGGCGATCGAAGCGATGTGGCACACCGAGCCCGCGCCCGCCCCGTTCACCCTGTTCGGCCTACCCGATGTGCAAGAGCGCACCACGCATCTGGCCGTAAAGGTTCCCTGGGTCATGGGCCTGATCGGCACACACTCCACCGACCAGACGATGCCCGGTATCGCTGAATTGGTGGACACCGCCAAGGGCCGTATTGGCGAAGGTGTGAAGGCTTACGATGCTATGTTGGTGCTGCGTCAAGACAAGACCAACGCTCAGGCCCAGGCCACGCTGGCGGCGCACGATCAGGACATGGGCTACGCCCTGCTGCTTAAACGCTACGTGGACGACCCACGCAAGGCCACGCCGGCGGATATCCAGAAGGCCGCCGACAGCACAATTCCGAATGTACCGGTGCTGTTCTGGGCGTTCCGCATCATGGTGGCCTGCGGTATCTATTTCATCGCGCTGTTTGCCTTCGCGTTCTGGAAAGCCAGCAGGCGTGAGCTGACGACGCACCGCTGGTTTTTGAAGGTCGCTCTGTGGAGCCTCCCCCTGCCCTGGATCGCCATCGAGATGGGTTGGATCGTGGCCGAGTACGGGCGCCAGCCCTGGGCGATCGAGGGCGTGTTGCCGACAGCGCTGGGCGTGTCGTCGGTGAGCTCAGGCCAAGTGCTGACTTCGATCGGCGGCTTCGTGCTGTTCTACACCGCGCTGGCCATCGTCGACGTGTGGTTGATGCTCAAGTTCACCCGCAAGGGACCCGATGGCCTGGGCATCTGGCCGCACAACACCACTCTCGCCAACGCCGGTCACTGAGGATCACGTCATGTTCGACTACGCCACGTTACGTGTGATCTGGTGGGCCCTGCTCGGCACGCTGTTCATCGGTTTTGCCGTCATGGACGGCTTCGATTTTGGTGTCGCCGGCCTGTTGAAAGTGCTCGGCCGTAACAACGAAGAACGGTCGGTGCTGATCGAAGGCATCGAGGCGACGTGGGAAGGTAACCAGGTCTGGTTTGTCCTCGCCGGTGGCGCCACCTTTGCCGCGTGGCCGATGCTATATGCCGTGTCGTTTTCCGGCATGTACTTGGCCATCTTTTTGGTATTGCTGGGCTTTATCCTTCGGCCCGTCGGCTTCAACTTTCGCAGCAAGGTGCACGACCCGCGCTGGGTCAGCCTGTGGGACTGGGTGCTGGTCGCGTCGGGCGTCGTGGTGATGCTGATTTCCGGTGTGGCCTTTGGCAATCTTTTTCTCGGCCTGCCGTTCCGCTTCGACGACGATCTACGCATGACCTGGCAAGGCGGCCTGTTAGATCTACTGCATCCGTTTGCCCTACTCGCTGGATTGGTCTCGCTGAGCATGCTGTTGGCCCACGGTGCCTGCTGGGCCGCGCTGAAAGCCGATGAAGTGATCGCGGCTCGTGCGGTAAAAATGGCGCGCTGGCTGACGCTGATCTACGCGATGCTGTATGTCGCGGCCGGCATCTGGCTGGGCTACCGGATTCCGGGCTACGCCATCAGCGGTGCCGCACTCGGCGAAGGCGTTTCGAACCCGTTGTTCAAGCAGGTCGCGCTCGGCGGCACGTGGTTTGCCAGCTACCTGCAGTATCCATTGTTCTGGATAGCACCCGCGCTGGCGTTCGTCTCGGCCATCGGCGTACAGCTGCTGATCGGTCGGCGCAGCGTGGCCGGCTTTATTGCCAGCAGCCTGATGGTGGGCAGCACCATCGCCTCGGCCGGTTTCGCGCTGTTTCCGTTTCTAATGCCGTCCAGCCTCGACCCGCGCTCCAGCCTCACCGTGTGGGACGCCTCTTCCAGTCGCGGCACGTTGTCACTGATGGTGTTTGCGACGGCCGTGTTTCTGCCAATCATCATTATCTACACCAGCTGGGTGTATCGGGTGATGCGCGGCCGCGTCACGCTGGCGCAGATACGCGCGGCGCACGGCGGCTATTGAACGCTGCCGCCATCCATCCAATCACCGGAGATTGAACAACATGTGGTATTTCGCCTGGATACTCGGACTCGGCTTGGCCTGCGCCTTCGCCATACTCAATGCGATGTGGTTTGAGGTACACGCCAACGATGAAGCCAATCGCTTGCGCGATGACTATCTGGTGCCGGATGAATTGAGCTGATCAAGTGGCATCCTTTTTCCGAGCCGTCTACTCGGATGGAACGGCGGCTTTATCCATGGCAATAAATATCCAGGCGCGAAATCGATAGATGCACCGGCAATTACCGCATTGGGCGTGGATTGGCGGCGGCTTGCTTTCGGCGATCGCCGGCATGATCAACGTGGTTGGTTACATGGGTTTTCGGCACGAAGCCATTACCCATCTGACTGGAACGACAACCCTGCTCGGTATTTCTCTGGCGGGTGGAAATGGCGGTGAGATGGTGCACTGGGCGTCGGTTATCGCCGCGTTTGTGTTCGGCTCCATGCTCAGCGGATTCATGATCGGCGATCGTGTATTAAAGCTTGGTCGTCCCTATGGCGTGGCGTTGGGCTTTGAGTCGATTCTTCTGTTCGCCGCTGTTCCCATGCTGCATATCCAAAACGCGTTTGGTCTGTACCTCGCCTCCATGGCCTGCGGGTTACAAAACGGCATGGCCAGCTCGTACTCAGGAGCGGTACTGCGCACAACGCACGTCTCCGGCTCGTTGACCGATATCGGCACTGCCCTCGGCTTGATGATGCGCGGCAAGAGTTACGATCCCGTGCGTCTCCGACTTTGCCTCCTGCTCACCTCAGGATTTTTTATCGGTAGCATTGGCGGTGGCATTTTGTATCCGTTTCTGCACGAAGCGACGCTACTCGTTCCAGCCGTTCTCACGGGACTGGTTGGCCTCGCTTATCACGTTTGCGAGTTCGGAAAGGCCGCCTCACCTGACTAACTTTAGGGCGCGATACGCAGCTACGAATATTTGAATAGCCCTACTCGCCATTGACTAACGCCAGCGAGTGACAGCCCGCACGTAACGTCGTTTTATTACGCGTTCGTTATGGCTATGGACTAGGTAGTTTCCGAGCCTATCGTGGCCAGCCATGAAGAACGATATTTGCACGGCACAGCGTCAGCTTTGCCGTTTCGACCAGGAGTGTGTGAGTGAATACGATGCGTGACGCTTCCCTCAACACCGCATCGACCAGTGGATCAGTGGCCGCCCCTATTGATCTGGCTGGTGGCTTGTCGAGTGATGAGGCGGCGCGGCGGCTGGTCAAGATCGGTAGCAATGCAATGCCTGACGATACCTTGCACCCTGTGCGGATGGCATTGGGCAAGCTCTGGTCACCCGTACCTTGGATGCTGGAGGCGGCGGCTCTACTTGAGCTTGTCCTGCATAGCTATCCGGAGGCCGGCATTATTGCCGGCCTCGTGATTTTCAATGCCGCCTTAGGTCTATTCCAGGAAAGTCGCGCTCAGGGGACACTCGCTGCGTTGAGGTCGCAACTGGCCATGAATGCATCGGTTCGACGCGACCACGCCTGGAAGACCATTCCCGCTGTCGGTCTGGTTCCGGGTGACATCGTCAAGCTGTCGTTGGGCAGCGTCGTGGCAGCCGATATACGCCTGACCAGCGGTAATGTCCTGGTCGACCAGTCCATGCTCACTGGCGAGTCTGTGCCGGTTGAAGCAGTGACGGGCACGCACGTCTATGCTGGCGCCCTGGTTCGTCGTGGCGAGGCCATTGGCGAAATCACGGCGACGGGCATCCGCACCAAATTTGGCCGCACGGCCGAACTGGTGGCAACAGCCCACGTCACCGGCACGGAGCAAAAGACTGTATTGCGGATCGTGCGCAATCTTTCCTTGTTCAACGGCGTCGTTATCGTTGTGTTGATCGGGTATGCCTACCTGCTTGGGATGCCGCTTACAAAAATCATCCCGCTTGTGCTCGTCGCCGTTTTGGCATCGATACCGGTTGCGCTGCCGGCTACATTTACGCTCGCCGCCGCACTGGGTGCAAGGGCACTCGCAAAGCTAAACGTGCTGCCTACTCGCCTCTCGGCCGTCGACGAAGCAGCTACGGTCGATGTGTTGTGCGTCGACAAGACAGGCACGCTCACCTGCAACGAACTGAGCGTTGCGCGAGTCACGCCGCTCGCAGGCTTCGATGAAGCGCACGTGCTTTTGCTGGCCGCTCTGGCCAGCTCCGATGGAGGCCAGGATCCGGTTGACGGAGCCATTCGCAAAGCAGCCTCCAACAATAAGATCGATGACCCTCCACGCCTGCTGACCTTCCTGCCGTTCGATCCGGCAACCAAAATGTCGGAGGCAAGCACTACCGATAACGCCGGTCAACCGATGCGTATAGTGAAGGGAGCCTTTACTGTCGTCAGCGCTCTAGCTGGGTCCTCGGCCAGCGGCCTGGTTACGGCAAGCACGCTGGAAGATCAGGGTTTTCGCGTTTTGGCTGTTGCTGCAGGCACGCCGACGGCCATGACCTTAGTTGGGCTTATTGCACTCAGCGATCCACCGCGCGCTGAGTCGGCCGAATTGATCGGCGAACTGCATGATCTCGGCGTGCGCGTCATCATGGTCACGGGCGATGCTACTGCGACGGCCGCGATCGTCGCCAAAGCCGTGAAAATCGACGGAGCAACTTATCCACCTGGCCCCATACAGGCACGCATCGATCCCACGCAATTTGCGATATTTGCCGGCGTACTACCCGAAGACAAATACAAGCTCGTAAAAGCTTTTCAGGAAAGCGGACACACGGTTGGCATGTGCGGAGATGGTGCGAACGACGCCCCTGCCCTACGCCAGGCGCAAATGGGTATCGCGGTTTCAAGCGCCACCGATGTGGCCAAGGCAGCCGCCGGCATGGTGCTGACCAAGCCCGGGCTCACGGGTATCGTCGCCGCGGTCAAAGAGGGACGCATCACGTTTCAACGCATACTTACTTACACGATGAATTCGGTCATCAAGAAAATCGTTTCCATCCTCTTTCTTATCTTCGGCCTGATCGTGACGGGTCAGGCCATCCTCACGCCGCTGTTAATGGTAATCATCATGATCACTGGCGACTTTCTTGCCATGTCGCTGACCACGGACAACGTGCATGCGTCGGCCACGCCCAACGTCTGGCGGATCGGCAAACTGACCGGTGCAGGCATCGTTCTGGGTTGCGCCCTGTTGATCTTCGATGCGGGCATGATTTCCATCGGGAAATTCGTCCTGCATCTGGGCATCAATGCGCTGCGCAGCCTCTGCTTCATCGTCCTCGTTTTTGGAGGACAAGCCACTCTCTATGCGATCCGTGATCGTCAGCTGTTATGGGGCTCGCGTCCAAGCGTCTGGCTGATAGTCTCATCGGTGGCGGATCTGCTGATCGCGGCAATCCTGGCTGTGACCGGATTTGCCATGACCCGCTTACCAGTCGGGGTGGTTCTCGGCACTTTTATGGCCGCTATCGTTTTTTCAGCGTTGCTTGGGTTGCTCAAGATTCCGGTATTTCGTCGCTTCAGCATCACTTGAAACAGGACTCCCTACATCGCCGGATACTTTACCAAGCCGATCCGAGACCGATCTATCCGAAACGAAACAGCTCAAGCTGTATCTATCCGATCGCTCGGCATATCCGACGACGTGCAGTAGAGGTTTAAGCGCTTGACCATCCTGCAACGAAAATTGTGCCGCTCAGAGCCGAAAGACAGCAAACCGTCGAAGGTGAGTTTTTTGCGGTTCCTGAGAGTTCTTGGCCCAGGGCTGATTACCGGCGCTGCCGATGATGATCCGTCGGGCATCGCCACCTACTCTCAAACCGGCGCTCAATTTGGTTTTGGTCAGCTCTGGACATCGCTGTACCAGATCCCTCTGCTGCTGGCCGTGCAAGAATGCTGCGCGCGTATTGGCTCGGTAACTGGCCACGGCCTGGCCGGCGTCATCCGGCAACACTATTCGCGTCGCGTGCTGTTATCCGCGGTCGTGCTGGTCGTGTTGGCCAATACGATAAATATCGGTGCGGATATTGGCGCCGTCGCGGCAGCCGCAGGGTTGGTGGTGAAGGCACCGTTCTGGTTTTTCGCGCTACTCACCACCCTGCTGGTCATCGTGCTCGAAGTGCTGCTGAGCTATCGCACGTATGCCAAGTTGCTTAAGTGGCTTGCACTCGCACTGTTGGCCTATCCGGCGACCACGTTCATGATCGACGCTCCGTGGCGCGAGATTTTTCTGGCCACGATCATTCCGCATATTGAATTCACTTTTAGCTTTGTTTTCATCATCACCGGCGTACTCGGCACCACGATCTCACCGTATATGTTTTTCTGGCAGACGTCGCAGGAAGTCGAAGAGGAAATTCTGCTGGGTCTGCCGATGGATGATAAAAAGCAGCCCGTGCTGCCGCTGACGTTCCTGCGCAACATGCGCATCGATACGGCCATTGGCATGATTTCCTCCGAGCTCGGCCAGTGGTTCATCATCATCACCACCGGAGCGGTGCTATTCAGCCACGGGATACGCACGATCAACACCGCCGCAGATGCCGCCAAAGCGCTCGAGCCGCTGGTTCGATCCTTTCCCAATTCGGGTCAGGTCGCGCGCGATCTTTTCGCCGTCGGCGTCATCGGACTCGGCCTGCTGGGCATTCCGGTATTGGCTGGATCGGCCGCCTACGCGCTGGCGGAAGCGCTGGACTGGAAAGAAGGCCTCTCACTGAAGCTCGCGCAGGCGCGCGGCTTTTATGGCGTCATTATCGTTTCGATGGCAGTCGGGCTGCTGCTGAATTTCGTCGGCATCGATCCGATGAAAGCACTCGTACTCACGGCGGTGTTCAATGGTGTCGCTGCCGTACCGCTGCTGTTCCTCATCGCCAGAATCAACCGGAATACAGAAATCCTCGGCGATTCCAGAGGTGGCATCGTTTCCAGCACGCTGGTCTGGCTTTCGTTCGGCGTCATGGCCGTTGCCGCTGTAGCGCTGCTGGTCAGCTTTTTCTTTGCTCGTTAAGAACCGTTCTTGCAGCTTCATTCTGCTTTCTCTCTACTCACAGACCAGCGGCAGGCGTCGTGATCAAGCCGTCTCGCTGCATGTCGCGAATCGCGGGCGAAGGACAGTCGAGCTAGGGAGCCGTGAGTTCGATGACGTTCAATGTGCGACGTCCCGTCACGAATTGGCGATCGTCACCGCGCCGCCGACGTGTTGGTCGCTCGTCAACTGATCGACGCAAAATTGCGCCACGTCCGCCCGGGTGATCTTGTGGGCGGTGTCGTGTCCCTGAAAGACCTTTATGTTCCCGGTAGCGACTTCGTCGGTGAGCATCGCGGGGCGGACGATGACGAAGACAATGCCGCTCGCGCGGACGATCGCCTCCGTCGCGGCCTTGTCCTCGGTCGAGCCGCGCAGCCACGTCGGCACGATCACGTGCTCCACGAACCAGCTCACCTGGTCGGCCGAGTCACCGACGCCGAACGAGCTGATGACGATGACGCGCCTCGCACCGTTCGCCTTCATCGATGCGACGACCGCGCCGGCAACGCTGCGCTCGAGCGACGTCTTGCGGTAGGGCGTTTTCCCGCCGATCGTGTCGATCACGGCGTCCTGCCCGACCATCGCTATGTCCACGCTTGCCTGATCGGTCGCATCCCCTGCGACGACGCGAACATCCGGACCCTTGTACTCTTCGGCTTTACGCACGAAGGCGGTGACCACGTGCCCGGCAGCGACGGCCTTTTCTACGACGGCCTGCCCGGTTCGTCCTGCTGCTCCAATGACAAGAACTTTCATGACATCACATCCTTTCAAGTTGTCCTGCGGCGGGTTTACGAGGGTCCGAATGAATTCTGCAGCAACATTCGGACCGTGTCGGTGTGTTATGGAATGAGTACGGCAGCGCCATCAAATCGCCCTGCCCGCCAATCGGCCAACGCCTGATTGGCGTGCTGAAGTGGATACGCCGTCGTGCTAGTCACAATGCCGATCTCCGGCGCGAGCCGTAGAAAGTCGATGCCATCCTGGCGAGTGAGATTGGCGACCGAAATCAGCTCGCGCTCTTCCCAAAGCAGTTCGTAGGGGAAGCTGGGGATGTCGCTCATATGGATGCCGGCGCAGACGACGCGGCCGCCTTTGCGAACCGCCTTCAGCGCGGCTGGAATGAGATCGCCGGCGGTGGCGAAAATGATCGCCACATCGAGTGGCTCCGGCGGTGGCTCGTCGGAGCCTCCGGCCCATGTAACACCCAGCTTTCTGGCGAAATCCTGCGTACCTACATCGCCGGATCGGGTAAACGCGAACACCGAGCGCCCCTCCCACTGGGCGACTTGCGTCACAATGTGCGCGGCCGCACCAAAGCCGTACAGGCCCAGTTTCTTGCCCGCACCTCCCATCATCAACGCACGCCAGCCGATGAGACCAGCGCACAGCAGCGGCGCCAGTGATACGTCGCTACCGATCTCGCTCAGGGGAAATACATAATGCGCATCGGCAATCGCCGAGGTAGCAAAGCCGCCATCACGGGTATAGCCGGTGAACAGCGGATAGTCGCAGAGGTTCTCGCGCCGCTCGATGCAATACGGGCACACACCACAGGTGTGGCCCAGCCACGGAATGCCCACGCGCTGCCCTATCGTCAGACCTTTGACACCCGGCCCGATCACATCGATGCGCCCCACGATCTCGTGCCCTGGAATAATCGGCACATGTGGATGAGGCAACTCGCCGTCGACGACGTGCAGGTCGGTACGGCATACGCCGCACGCCGTCACCTGCACGCGGATCTCGCCCGCATACGGCTGGCGATCCAGCATTTCCGTCCACACCAGCGGCGTCCCGATCTCGTTCAATATCATCGCGTGCATGCGACTCTCCGTGCTCTGCTAAGACAACACAGCAGCGGTGTGACGCGCGATCTGCTCGTCTTCCTGCGATGGAAGCACCCACACGGCGCAGCCGGTCGCAGCATCGCTGACGGGATTACTGCGTATCTTGTTGCGCGCGTCGTTGAGCGTGACGCCTGCCCACCCGAGGTCGGCGCAAATGATGGCGCGCGCGATGGCATCGTTCTCGCCGATGCCGCCAGTGAACACGATCATGTCGGCACCGTTGAGTACGGCCATCATCGCAACAATCTGCTTGCGTACCGAGTAACAGAACATCGCAATGGCCAGTCGCGCATCGGCATTCGTCGCGGCGACGGCATGCAGGCGCCGCATATCACTGTCGATACCGGTAATGCCGAGCAGGCCGGACTCGTGATCGACCAGGTTTTCGATCGCCTTGGCATCGAGTTTTTTTTCGCGCATCAAATAGATCAGCGCTCCGGGATCAAGATCACCGCTGCGCGTGCTCATGATCACTCCACCGCTGGGCGTAAGACCCATGCTGGTATCGATCGATATGCCTTTCCTCACCGCCGTTACGCTGGCACCGTTGCCAAGGTGCACGATGATCAGCCGCACCGGCACGTCGGTGCCAAGCTGCTGCACGATGGACTCGCACGACAGCCCATGGAAACCATAGCGCTGGATGCCTTGCGAACGCAGCGCTTTCGGGAGCGGAAGCACGCGAGCAATCGCCGGCATGTGCTCGTGGAAGCCCGTGTCGAAACAGGCAACTTGCGGCAGGCTAGGAAAAGTCTGAGCAGCAAGTGCAATAACTTCTAACGAGGCCGGTGTGTGCAGCGGCGCAAAGGCGGCGGCGCTCTCCAACTCGTGGATGACATCATGAACAATACGGCACGGCTGGCGCAGCTTTGGGCCGCCGTGCACGATCCGATGACCTATTGCATCCAGCGCGGGAAGGTGGCTATCCATGACGAGCCTGTCGATGCGCTGCATCACTTGCGCCATCGTCGTCGTCGGCTGATCTTTGGCGCCAACGGAGTGACGCTGGGCGTCCATCGCATGGAAACCACTTTTGCCTGCCCCCAATGTTTCCGCCTCGCCGGACAAAAGCCGCTCCGTTCGCGTAGAGGTCACGCGATACACGCCGAATTTCAACGACGACGAGCCGCTGTTCAACGACAGCACTACTGATTCGGCATTCGGTGGTGGAGTAGTATTTTTCATTAGATCAATACGTCTGGCACAACATGCCTGGTTCGATGTACTCCGTTAACAGCGGTGCTTCCAGCAGTGGGTTTTCCCTCAGGTAAACCTGCCCGATGGAAATATAGTTTGCCGCTCGCCAGTAAGCATGCATCTTGCGAAGCAGGTCAGGAGCAAGAGAGCCATGCACGGCTTCTTGCGGGACAATGCTATACACGTTCGATTCGATCGCGGATAAGACGTTCATAAGATGGTCTCTGTAGCCAGATGCTGGAATACACGCGGTAGCAGATCCGGTAGATCTTCTGCCAATAGTCCTGGACCGAACTCGGTAGCAGCAGCGCCGTGCAGCCAGACGCCGGCCGCCGCCGCGCAAAATGCCGGCATGCCCTGAGCCATAAGGCCCAAGATGATGCCGCCAAGCACATCGCCTGAGCCGGCTGTCGCCAGGCTTGGTGGTGCATTGGCGTTGATGATGGCGCGACCATCCGGTGCGGCGATCACCGTATCACTGCCCTTCAGCACGATCACCGCGCCAGAGCGTTTCGCAGCGATCCGAACGCGCGTCAGCTTGTCACCGGCAGGATCAAAAACTCGACGAAATTCGCCCTCGTGTGGGGTGAGCACGCACGGTCCTCTGATGGCGCGGAACAGTGCCTCCGGATCGTCCTGAAATACGGTAATCGCATCGGCATCGACGACCGTCGGGCGTCCGGTCGCCAGCATCGCGACTGTGCGGCCTAGCGTGGTGGCATCCGCACCGGCGCCTGGTCCAATCAGCCAAGCGGAATAGCGGCTTCCGCTGAGCAGGTGACTGAAGTCTTCCGGCGTCACGATTGGCCTGACCATGATGCTGGTCACGGCCGCCGCGTAGATAGGCAGCGCCACCTCAGGCACCGCGATCGTGGTCAGGCCAGCTCCTGCACGCGCAGCCGCACGCGCGGCCATTCGCGCGGCGCCGGTCATCGGATAACCGCCGTAAATTAGGGCATGTCCGCGCCCATGCTTGTCCGCGGCATCACTCGCAAGCGGCAAAAAGTCCCGCCACAGGCAAGGGGCATTTTCGAACGTATCAGGCGTGATCTCATCGAATACCGATTCCGGCATACCAATGGCAGCCACGACTACCTCGCCGCAGAGTTCGCGAGCAGGAAGCAGCAGGTGACCGGGTTTTTTTCGGAAAAAAGTCACCGTCAACACAGCGCGGATCGCGCCCATCACTTCGCCGGTATCGCCCATTACGCCGCTTGGCACATCGATAGCAATAATCGGTACATCTCCAGAGCCGGCCGCAGCTAGAGTTTCCAGCGCCTTCCCGGTGAGCGCACGACTTAGGCCTGCGCCAAAAAGAGCATCTACGATAAGCTCCGCGCCTTGGAGTACCAAAGGATCGAGTACTTCAAGATTGCCCTGCCAGCGCTCAGCACGGCGATGCGCCTCGCCCGTCAAATCATCGCGCGCACCGAGCATCGCTACGCGCACAGCCCAACCCGCTTCAGCGAGAAGTTGCGCCGCCACAAGACCATCGCCACCGTTATTGCCTGGGCCGCACAGCACCAGCAGCGGACGGGGTGTCCAGCGCGCAATGATCGCATCCGCCACCGCTGCACCGGCGTTGGCCATCAGATCGAACGCCGATATGCCGGTGGCAATGGACAGACGATCGGCTTCGCTTATCTGCCGCACATCGAGCAGCGCGGCTTGCAGATTCATGGCAGATCCTTTCATGGTGGAAATGGCAAAGTCACAGTCGTACTCTGCGCCTGGGACGCGCACGCGGTTAAGTAGTTCATGCCGTAGAGATGGCGCATCAGCGCAGAGCCTTCTGGGCGATCTCAAGCAGTTGGGCCGTAGTGACGCTGGATAAATCGGCAACTACTTCACCGACGACGCGTGCATAGGTTTCCGGGTGATGCGCGCGAAGATTCTCAATCAGATAATGTGCTGCATTACTGTGACCGCTACCGTGGCCGACCACGACGATGCTTCCGCCGGTTTCCAGCGCTGTGGCAATAGCAACATAGAAGCCTGGATCTTCCGGCGCACGCTGGCCACGTTCGCGATCCTGATCCTTGTGTATAAGGTGATGTAGGAAATGGTGCGGATCGTACGGTTTGATTTCCTGCCGGGTGGCGTCGCGGGGATCTGTGCCGATGTGATAGATCTTCGCCTCGTGGTGATCTACAACAACCAGCAGGCTCGGCGCCCTCGGATTCGCTGCGGCAGGCGTCGCCACTTCGCCTTCCGCCGACCAACCCGCACGCTGCAAAAATTTTCTCAGATCGATCACCTCAGATCCAGTTAGGTCTTTGCTATGTGGCTGGTGCATCACTTGACGTTCGGCACCGATTTGAAACATCCACTTGTCGTTGTCTTTGTGCTCGACATCGCCAACGACTTCAAGCAGCGCGAGCGCGTCGTCCCAATCGATATTTTGTGCCGTGGGATGGCGAAACAGCATTCCCAGCGTGCGGCGTTGCGACGCGGTAGGAGGAACTGAGCCAACTGGAAGCGACTTGTCGAACGTTTCTTTGTGTGGACTTTTCATGATGCGCTCCATGACTGGTGGTAGATGTGGTGAACGCCGTACAGCGCGAGACTGGAGAGACGTCGTTCACCCATCAACTGCGCCTCATCCAGAGCATCACTCTTGGTGGCGTGCTCGACGCCCCCCTGGATCGACTCGACCAGATCGTCGCTCGGCCCGGTAATGGAGTAACTGGATCGATAAACCTCTTCACCGTCGAAACCTATTGCAGGCACCGCTGCAAACGTGATCGTGTATCCGTGCAAGATGTCCATGGAAGCGTCCGGGTTGGGGCAGATGGTTGGAGTACCGCTACGGGTCGACTTTCGGCTGGGTCAGACCGTGCCGATCTCTTCGACTACGCGCACGCCTTCATGACCGAGAATGCATCCCGGCTTGCAGGTAGCCACGTCGCCCTGAAGGATGTGGCGATCGGTACCGCATATCGTCGTCTTGCTGATTTTGACGATGGCATCGCCCGGCGCAGCAATCACCGGCTTGGGATGATCCCCTACTTCCTTTTTGCCAGGACCCTTGTCGACGAGTGCCTTCATCAACGAAACGCAAGCTTTCATCGCGGGTATTCCCAATGGATGGATATGTGGTGAGCCCGATAACAGCAACTCTTGCAAGCGGCGCTGGGCCACTTTGCTGCTCGGTAGCCGATGGAGAGACGATAAGCGCGAGATGATCGATGCGGTAGCGTCGGAAACTACTCAGACGTGCGAAAACGATTCATTATCGACGGCGTATCAACGCGCTTAGTGGACATGAATAACTGGACTGCCGGGTCTAGTGGACGCTGCATCGAAGCGGTTTCAACGCGACTAAAAATCAGGCGATCACGATAGACATCTTTGCCTTTGGTGCGAACGAGGCGATGCTGTAAACGCCTATATGCTCCTCGGCATGAGTCCAATTCAGAACGTCACGGTTATCGTCAACGGATCAACGTATGCTCCGGAAATCACGTCCTGCTGTGCCACGATTTGCCCGTAGACAGGAATGGAAAACGGTTGCCCTGGAGAACCGGTATAGGTGGCGTTTAAGCAGGGTAGCAAGAGTGCGGGTACGCAGTACGTCACCACGCTGCTGCCGCCGGTGCCATTGCCGAATACGGTCGCCGCGCTGATGGTCGTGTAGAGGTTGTACCCAAGCTGGGCGGTACCTTGCTTCATGGTGCGCAGGGCATAACTGCCACTCGAACCGGCATTCAAACTCACTGTTGCATTTACCTGCTCACATACCAGCAGGAGGCAAGCCGGCGTGCAGGTGAGGCTGATGAATCCCGTGCCCGATGTTGTTGTCGCGCTCACCGGATCGTAGTTGCCGAACGCGAGGCCGTTACTGCTTACGCTGCAACTCGCCGCCGATGCAGGCGCGCATACCATGCTGGCTATAAGCAGAAGCAAGCACGGCAGAAGGCGTCGCAGCAAGGTTTTCACGGCGTCACACCGGTTTCGGCGGAGCAGTTCACTGCGCCCAGTCGGGTAAGCGGTCTGGCGCTGGCGGGCACGCTGAAATGGCAATCCATCTCTCCCTCCACGGCGCGCGCTTTCAACACATAGCTACCCGCGGCAAGATCCGAAAAATAGAAGCTGCCGTCCAGGCCGATCAAAGTCTTCAGCGTCTCGCCATCGCGCTTCAACGTGCCGCTACCGTACTGAATACTTTTTCCATTCAAGGTCAGCGTACCGCGCACGGCATGCAGCGCATGCACCCCGAAGTGCACTACAACGCCGCCCAATCGCGGCACGCTCATCGTCTGCTGGGTGGCATCGATTTGATATTGCACCGGCACGCTGTTCTGATCGATACCAAGTTTGTTCGCCTGATACGGCAGCAAGTTATTGACCAGCAGATTACCGTTGGCGTCAGTTTTCCCCATGGGCTGGTTTTCGTGGGTGATCTCGACATTGGCCATGCCCGGCGTTTGCACTACCGCGTAGCCACTTTGCAGGGCACGACCAAAATAAAGATGGTCGTCAAGCGCAATCACGCTGCCGGAAACCAACAGGTTGCCGGAGCTCTGGCCGCCGAAACGCTGCCCGGTCAGTTCCACCAGGCCATCTCGCCCCTGATAATCCAGCTGCGCCAGATCTGTGGCGCCGGCGCTGCCATTCTGCATGTTCGCCGAGTAGCCCCATCCGTTATCCGATGGTACCGAACGCTGCGCGGAGAAACCGTATGTGCTGCCGTTATTACCATCCTGACCGGCGTTGAAACCCACGCTGCTCATGCCTAGCGGTATCACCAGATTGGCGGTCAGCTGATGGTCGTCGTCGCCGGGACTATTGAGCTGGCGATTGACGCCGATCAGCAGCGACATGCCCGCGGGCAAATTGAACGCGCCATTGAGGCCGACATTGCGCTGGCGCAAACCGCTGACGTAACGAATGTCGCCGGCACTCGCCTGCAGGCTGAAGAATGACGACGGCGACCAGCTGGCATTGATGTAGCTAACGCGTCGCGGTCGCGTTGACACCGACAACAAGTCGTCACCGATCCGCGCGTAGTTGCTGGAGTAAGTTTGCAGACCTGCACCAAAGCTCACCACGCGATCGTTGAACTGATAAGCGAACGAGCTGCCATGGCCCTCGTGCCCATCATCGCGACTACTCGCTACGCCACTGCTGAGATAGCCCACCGGCAGGCGCAAGCTCAGCGACGATCCCGCGTTGACGAGGCCATTTTCCGCTTCCACCCGATAGCCTGCCGTCAGGCTGTCGGTGAAGCCGTAATTTTGCCGGAGCAGTAGCACGCCGCGCCCCGAATCGTAGCCATTGACCAGTGTGGAGGTTCGCTCGACGCCGGCTTGAAAGGCATAGTCACTGAGTCCCTGCGCCAGCACCTGGCTGGCGCCGTAGAAATTCTGCTGCAGTGTGCGCGTGCCACCGAACGGATCGTGAATGACTACGCTGACGTTGTTCGCGCCGGGGCCCAGGCCGAGGCCAGCGAGATTGAACGGCCCCGCCGCCACTTCCCGTTGCCCCACCAGCACGCCGTTCTTATAGATATCGAGCGTGCCCGGCGCCTGCAGCAGGCCGTTGATGGACGGCTGCGGAAATGTGATCAGATATGGGTCCAAGTCAAATGCCCGCACCACGCCGATACCGCCCAGCAGCGCGGTGCCCCCCAATCCGTCGGTCGAATAGGCGTACTGGTCGCCCAGAGTCAGCCGCCGCAGATGGCTGGGATCGTCGTATTCGAATCGCGTCAACCCGCGTGAAAGTCCCTGCGTCGCATCCCACGACGGGTTATCGCGCAGCAGACCTTGTCCAAATGCAAAACCCGCGTCCAGATAGATCGATGTCTGGTCACTCAGCGTGCCGGCGTTGAATGCATAGTTGACGAAAGCGCTGGGAACCGTCTGCGGCCGTAGCAACGCGGCGTGCGAATTCAGCTCAAGGTTCTGTGCAACAAACGTGTTGGCCGGCAAATCCAGCGTAATGCGGCCAGCAGCACTGTCCAGCTTGATCGTGCCCGCTTTCGCGTAATCGGTGAGATCGACAAACGCGATCTTGCCGACCAACAATTCGGTCGATGTCGGCACCGGCAATTGAGCGCGCTTGAGCGCGTCCGCATCGATCAGTATGTGCTTGTGACGGATCAGGACAAAGGCTGTTCCCACGATACTGCCGTTGACGCGCAGCTCCAGCAGCATTCTGTCCGACTCCGCCATCGCCGGCGCGCAGAAAAGAAATGCCAGCGCCATCAACGCGCAGCGGTGCTCGCGCATGCTCCGGCACCCTGCGTCGTGATGGCACGCGTAATGGGTATATCGCTTATCGCTGACCAGGACACCGATACGGAGGTGGCCCTCGCGCAAGCATCGGCTGGCAGCGTGATATTCAGCGGCCACATCGCACCGGCCAGTACGTAATTGCTCATCATCGTGCGCCGGGACAACGTCTTGCCCGCACGATCCATGACGGAAACCACGATGCCCTGAGGGTCAAGCCGCTGGCTGCCGTCATTGCCAACAGCGATGGTCAGCACGTCGAGGGCAATGCTGGCCGAACGAATGTCGGGTATTCGCGTAACTCCCACGGGTTCCAGAAAGACCGGCAGGCTGATTTCGGTCAGCACGCGAATCTGTTGCTTGTGGGTTGAGTCAGTATCGTCAAGATTGGGCAGTTCGTTGAGCAGAATGCGGTAACTGCCTTCGCTGGCCGTACCGGCGATCAGGCTTCCAATGCGCAGCTGGGCCACGCCGCCCGGCGCCACCTCCAGCAACTCGGGTGTGACAATGAGATCGTCGCTCGGCGTCAGCTGCCAGTGGCCATCTGCTTGCATATGCCACAACATTGTTCGAGCCTGTAGACGCAGCGGTGCTTCACCGTTATTGGTGAAGTTGATGATGTCAGTACGGTGGCTGGTGCTTAGCTCCATACGCGTCGGATTCACCGAAAAAGTGGCCGCCTGCGCCGCTGACTGCAGAGTGATAAATGCCAATCCGGCAGCGATAATGGCGCGGGTTAGGGATGGACGCGTGATCATGTCTGAGAGCTCCGAAAACGCGCAGCCTCGAAAAGTTCTCGGCGCCGCGCGCGCTCATGGTTCCGCTTCAAAAAGTCAATGTCGCAGTGACGGTATCGATGTATGTGCCGCTAGGTACATCGGTCAACGCTGGTAGCGAACCATTGGTCGGAAAAACCAGCGCCGTATTGACGCTTACCGAGGTCTGCGTGGCTGGCTCCTGCACCGTGGTATTGCCCCACTCGGTGGTACCGGCTGCCGTGGTGTAGATATGGTAGGGGAGTAAGTCGGTACCAGTGCCACCGATCATCTGACGTGCTGGAACGGCAGGAGTGGAGGCCGCCGCCTTGTTGACGCCTTCATTAAGCGCAACGGCAACGACCGAGCCCTTGGTGCATTTGGCATTGACCGCGCCGGTAGCGATGAGTGCGACGGTAGCGTTGGGATCGTAGTTGCCAAAGGCGATATTGGCCGTGGTCACCGTGCAGGACTTGAGTACGGTAGCGGTCACGGTAAAAGTGCCCGTAGCCGGACTGATAGCAGCGACGGCGCTTGCAGAAATGCAGGCCGAAGCGAGCAGCGCGGTGCCGAGCAGTAGGTGTTTGAAGGACATGATCGTTTTCCCTGTGAATGATGGCGTCGGTTTGAGAAGACGTTGCACTGGCCGCAACGCGACTTCATTCCGCCGCAAAACTGAGTTCTCGGTATGCGCGCTGTGCGCACTGATAACCGATGGGAGTGTTGAGATATACGCCACACACTGCATCGATGCGCGGATCAAGATCCCATGAACATTTCACGAGCTTGCTAGGGTGTTCGCAACGCCGCGCAATTTGCCGCTGCGATGCAGCCTGTTGCGCGCACGTCTGGAGAACAAAAAAGCAGCTCAGTGAGAATCACCGTCCTGAGCTGCTTACAACCTTTAAGCGACGGTGATGTTGTTCACTACTTTCTCGACGCCGGCTGTGCCCCAGGCCGAATTCCATGCCTGCTCACGCTCTGTCCAGGTACTTACTTCGCCCGTCAGGGTGACGTCAGAGCCATCGACCGTGACCGAGATTTTTCGTCCATCGGCAATAGCGCGCCGCTTCAATGCTGATTCGATATTCGTTTTGACATTGCCGGCAGAGACCTTGGAGTTGATCAAGATCTCGTCGTTGAGACCCTTGACGCCGAGTAGATGCCGCACGGCTGTCGTGGCGGCCTGCCGCTGGTATTCCCATTCAACTCGTCCAGACAGCGTGATCCAGCCGCTCTCGACCATGATCTTGATGGCGCCTTCCGGCAAAAAGGTTTGCCATTTCAGGGCGCTCTCGGCCACATGTGCGATTTCCGTATCCGAACGTTGGCTTGATCCGGGCAGCTTCACGGCTATCTCGACGGCAAGTGCGCGAACGCCCGAGACACGTTCAACCGCCTTTTCAGCGTGCCACTTTTCTCCAAAGCTATCCACATGGCCAGCCAGCGTGACTACGCCGTCTTTAACTTCGACACCGATCTGGCTTGCATTGATCGATGGCTCCCACTCCAGCTCAGAGAGGATGTCGTGTTTTAGTTGTGTGTCAGTTTTCATTAGAGCCGTCCGGTCGTGGGCACTGCATACGCTGCAGTTATGTAGTCGATGGAGTGACGATAGGCGCTAGCTTCGAACTCAGGTAGCGTCGGAAATTACCTAGAAGCGCAAGAAGTTCTCTCCTCATTGGCACTAAACAGCCCTGCACGCATGACTATTCAGGCCGTCTTTGCGATATCTGCCTTTATTAGGCTGAATTCATCACGGGTAATTTCTCCGCGGGCATAGCGCTCATTGAGGATATCCAACGCACCCTTTTGCAGCGGCAAGCCGTATTTGCGATGAGCTGAATAGGTGTAGCCCCAGTTACCCATGCTGGAAAACAGCAGGAAAATAATCCCAAACCACAAAAACCAGCCCCAGCCTAGGTACCAGTCGTTCCAGAAAAAATGCTGCATGTCGATGCCTTTGGTTTTCGTGTCAAGAATGTTTCCCAACTTTAGGCTTCATGCAGAACCCGCGAAAGCATCGGAAACTACTCAAGGGCAACGGCAACGTGAGCTGATGAGATCGATCGAGTCAAAGGGCCTCCATGGCGTAGCCCGGGCGTTCGTGAGCCAAACTGCGCCAGGCGGGTGTTTGCCGTGAGTAGTTTCCGAGGCTATCGACAACACACGACGAAGCCGATAGTCGAACTAACGAACCCCATGAGTCATCTGATCGACTCCGTTGGTGAGCTACTTAACCAAATGGCTTGTCCGTCGGATCTCGATCCAACTCGATCGCGGAATGCCCCCGACATGAAGCAGAACCGCTCCTTTTGCGTTGCTCAGGCAAATTGGACCGTCGCCGCAGGGCATGTCGGCTGGCTGTCGCGCGCTACGCTGAGATATGGAAAGAACATATGCCTGCAGCAGATCCAAAGAATAACCCCGCTGTTAACTATGGCGGCACAAGCAATTCAGCAAGCTACCGGCCGGCAAGAAGCATCGATAGCACGCTGGAGCATATCCAGAAGAAGGCGTTCCACTATTTCGAATGCGAGGTTAATCCGGTCAACGGACTGATTCGCGACAAAGTTGGGCCAGACGATCGAGGTCCGGCAAACTGGCCGTCCAGTATTGCTGCCGTGGGTTTTGCGCTAGCTTCTTATCCCGTCGCGGTGTCGCGAAATTTTATTTCGCGCGAAGCGGCCGTTGAACGCACGCTCACTACGCTGAGGTTCTTCGCACGTAGTGCGCAAGGCCCTGAAACAGATGCGACTGGGTATCGTGGCTTTTATTATCACTTCCTCGACATGCAAACGGGTCGGCGTGTCTGGGCCTGTGAACTATCGACCGTCGATACGTTGTTGCTGATCGCTGGCATGCTGACCTGCGCACGCTTTTTTATTCGCGAAGAACCAGACGAAATCGAAATCCGCGCGCTTGCCGATGCGTTGTATCGGCGCGTGGAGTGGGATTGGGCGTTGGACCGAACCTCCACCCTGTACATGGGATGGCGACCGGAAAGCGGTTTTCTGGAACCGAGCTGGAGTGGTTATAACGAAGCCCTCCTGCTCTATATCCTGGCGCTGGGATCACCTACCCATCCGATTCCACAATACAGCTACCAGGCATGGACCCTGGGCTACGAATGGAAGCGCATCTATGACAATGAGTATCTTTACGCCGCGGCTCTATTCACTCATCAGTATCCGCATATCTGGATCGACTTTCGCGGCATCCAGGACGCCTACATGCGTGAAAAAGGCATCGATTATTTCGAAAATAGCCGCCGCGCTACCTATATACAGCGGCAATACGCCATAACCAATCCGATGGGTTTCAAAGGCTACTCGGCCAATGGCTGGGGCCTCAGCGCGAGCGAAGGGCCGGGTTTCGAGACTGTTCTGATCGATGGTGTGGAGCGGCATTTCTTCGGCTACATCGCACGCGGAGTTCCCTACGGGCCGGACGACGGCTCTCTCACGCCCTCCGCCGTGGCAGCCTCCCTGCCATTCGCTCCAGAGATCGTATTGCCGGCCATCGAATACTTGGTGAATGATCCGAATCTTCACGACGTCAATCCGTATGGCTTCAGAGCGACAATCAATCCTACTTATGGCGCAAAGAACGGCGGCACCGGCGGTTGGATATCGCAGTGGCATTTCGGCATCAACCAGGGATCGGTTGTGCTGATGATCGAAAATCACCGCAGCGGATTGCCATGGTCGCTGATGCGCGAGTGCCCTTATGTTATTCAGGGGTTGAAACGCGCCGGCTTTCGCGGCGATCGGCTCTAAGTTCAATTGGGCAATGGCACGTTTTAGTAGAACGCCGGCCATCCCGGTATGCGACGATAAACAAGCTCACCTCGCAACTTGTGTCGAGCACAGTGCTCGCCTAGAGCGGTTCGCCAGCTCCGGAATCCCTCGATATAGACACTGCCCACGATCACCGGGCCGCCGTGACCGGGGCCCGTGACGTAGAACGTGCTCATGTCGTTCGCCTTGATGACCTAGATCAGAAGCACATAGATGAAATTTTGTCCCGGCGTGGTGCGCCAATGGCCGACCACCAGCGGCAGCACATGTGCCGTGTGTCAGCGGTTCGCGCATCAACGGATTGTCGTAAAGTTAGATCTCGCCGACCAACACATAGTTGGCGGCACGCCAGTAGGCGTGGATTTCGCGCAGCTGTTCCGTTGTGTGGGTTGGAGTGTTCATGACTGTATATTCCGCACAAGGGGGAAAGACGGGTATGAGCGACGCGCTTCTCGGCCATGAATTGGGGGCATGCGCGTGTTTCAAACGCCACGCGTCACGCCGTTGTCATCGACAAGCGCATGCGCGCAAACATCCTGACAGGCATAACAACTTTTCTTTTTCAAACCGACGCAGCCAGATCGGCTTTTATCTGGATGAACTGTTCGCGCGTAATCTGGCCACGGGCGTAACGTTCGTTGAGCATGTCGATCGCTTCTTTCAGTACAGGGCGCCCATATTTTCGATGCGCCGCATAGGTGTAGCGCCAGTTACCCATACTCGAAAAAAGTAGCACCATGATGCCGAGCCACAAAAACCATCCCCAGCCGAGATACCAGTCATTCCAGAAATAATGTTGCATGTCGATCTCCTCGTTTGAATCTTGCAGAAAATATTTCGTGCGGAAAACGAGGAGGCTGACATTGTCAGACTCCTCGTTGCACTCACCAGGAAACGACGATGTTATTCACTACGTTCTTGACCCCGGCGGTACTCCACGCGGACTGCCGCGCGAGATCGCGCTCGATCCAGGTGTTGACCTCGCCGCCGAGCGTCACATCGGCGCCATGCACTTCGATGGAAATGTTTTTCGCGTCAACGATGGCACGACGCTTCAGTGCGGCTTCAATATCGGCTTTTACGCCAGCTACCGACACCTTGGACTGGATGGCGATATTGTCGGTTATACCCTTGACGCCGATCAGATAGCGCACGGCGCTGGTAGCGGCCTGGCGCTGATAGGCCCACTCGACTTTTCCGGATAGTGTGACCCAGCCATTTTCAACGATGATCTGGACCGCGTCCTTGTTCAAATAGGTCGTCCATTGCAGGACACTCTCAACCGAACGCGCAATGTCGGTATCGGAGCGCTTGCTTACGCCAGGCAAGGTTACGTCCATTTCGACAGCCAGCGCACGCACCCCGGAAACACGCTCTACGGCCTGCTCGGCGTTCCACTTTTCGGCATAACTATCCACGTGGCCAGCCAACGTCACGATGCCGTTCTTGACCTCGACGCCGATTTCGTTGGCGTTGACGGATGGCTCCCATTGCAGTTCTGTCTCGACGTCGATCTTCAGCTGTGTATCGTTCTTCATGAGGATGTTCCTGTTTGCTTGACGCGAACGCTCGCACGCGCGTCGGTACCCGGAAAGGCCGGGCTGCCCTTGATAGTTTTAACAGGCAAGCGCGGCGAAGATGCAGAACACAAAACGCTTGAAAATCGGAACAGAGCGGAATGCCGCGAGGCGACCTGTCAGGCCGCCATGTCATGCAGGGCACGCAGCGCCTTGAGCAGAACGTCGGCGTTGAACGTGCTTTTGTAGACAGCCGGCGGTTGGCGCTTGCTGCCGGTCAGCGCGCATACCGCCATCTGCGCTGAACGTATTGAATACTCAACAGTAAACACGACATCGTCCGGCACCTCGCAGAACTGCCCTATTAAGGCAAGGTTGCTGTAGCGCTCTGGCACGACGGCGGGTCGGTCACCTTCGCCGCGCGGCATGAACTGGCTAGTGATGAAAGGCATCATGCAGGGAATGCAGATAGCTTTCTGCATGATCGCATCAGCCTCCACATTGAATCGCAGATGGCCAAGCAGCTCGGTCATCAGCTCCTGCCCGGTGCAGGCAGTCATCGGCTTGTCAACGAAGTTTCCCGGTTTGTCGACGTAGAGGCCGTAGCCCCAGAACACGTTGATATTGTCGGGTTGCCCGATAAAGTGCGGCTGGAACGGCACCACAATGGACAGCAGCCAGTTCGATTCGGGAAAGGTGATCAATCCGCCTTCGCCCGGCACGTTGCCGGTGTTATCGCGAAGCAGTCGCAGAAACGTGGGGTCACTCAGCGTGGTAGTAAACGATATCCACTTGGAGGCATCGACATTTCCGTCGAACGCGTGCGGATTACCAAACTCAGGCCGTCCGTGCGCCAGCTTTTCCCACAGTGCCCATGCACCGTTGGTGTCCCTGCCCTTCAACTCCGGCGCACGCTGCATGCCGCCTAGGCTGGAGCCCTCGGTCATGGAGCCGAGTGTCACCAGCACATAGTCGTGCTTGCGAACGATCACCTCGCCCAAGATGGGCTCGCCCATTTTTCCCGTTCGCTCGTAAGTCAGCGACTCAACGAGTTTTTTGCCGCTGACGTCACGTATGCCAAGGTCGGTAATCTGCGTATCAAATTGAAACACGACGCCGCGTTCTTCCAGCCACTTCTGCAGCGGCCTAACCAGCGAATCGTACTGGTTGTAGACGGTGCGCATGATGCCTTTGAGGCGATTGAAGCCCGAAACCATGTGCGTGAAGCGCAGCAGGTAGCGCCGAAATTCGGCGGCGCTATGCCACGGCTGAAAGGCAAACGTGGTGCACCACATCAACCAGAACGTGGTGGTGAAAAAGGTCGGTGAAAATTGGTCGGCGATCGTACTGCGACCCAGCACGGCCTCTGACTCAAAAACCAGTCGTTCAATCGTCAGAATATCGTGCTCCGGCAGATTGAATGCCGGAGCCGTCTGCCGCTGACCATGCAGCGAAAGCCGCGACTTCGATGAGGTCGGCATACGCTCGTTCCACGCCAGCGTTTCAGCGGTAACTGTCGTTTTGCCGTCCAGCGTCGGTATCGAGGCGAACAGGTCCAACGTGCACAGATACTTGCTCTCGAACATGCGCCCGCCGCGCAGCACGTAACCATGCTCAGGCGAGCCTGCGCCATCGAGACTGCCGCCGAGTTTTCCCAGCGCTTCGAAAATGGTGATGTTGTGACCCAGCACATCGGCGTCGCGAATCATAAAAACTGCGGCGGCCAGGGATGCGATACCTCCGCCGATGAGATAAACCTTTGCATCGGCTTTTTGCTGCGGCGAAAGCTCGACGTCGTATTTTTTGTAAGCCATGTGTGTTCCCTGCGAGTCTCGGTGAATCAGACTACGAGCGTTTCGTGCAACGAAGAAAGCCTCGGAAACTACCTAGACAAGAGCACTCACTGCCTATGAAAACGCGCGCTAGTCCGTCCAGTAACCGGTCTTTTTATAGTGTTTGAAAACAATCACCTCATGCTCGCGATCGAGCGTACGGGCAAGGTCGTAGACGGGCGAACTTTTCACCGCTTCGCGTGTCAGCGCTACCGTGACAGAATTGTCCAACCAGCTCACCGCCTCGATCCAACGGACCGCGATGAGCACGTCGTGGCCTAACCACCAGTCGCTGGTGGTTACGATCAAATAACGGATCGCCCAGGTCGCCTCTTCCACCAGAAAGCCCTTGACGTGCCCGAGGTGTCCGTCGGACGTCTCAATGCGGTAACCGGTTACTGCCTCGCAGCTGCGCAGGTGGGCATCATCACCGGGTTCCGTTCCCACTTCGCCCATCGCCTGAGTGCGTTCGATATCACTACGACCATCGGACCAGGCCATTCCACGTTCGCTGACATTCAGCAACAGGCTGGGAAACGATCCAGCATCCCAGAACCCGCCACCATCCCAGTAATACGGATAACCGTAGTAGCCCAGATAGCCGCTTTCATGCTGTCGCGAAATCGGCTTGTTCGTATCGATGTCAGGACTGTCCTTGACTTGCTGTCGCCTGATGGAAACCGATAACACGCGGTCCAGCTGATTCACACGGACCACTGACAGGGGCGATATCAGAACCTTGCGATCCGCCAGCCAGCCGCCAGTGTCGACAACCAGATAGCGCACCACCCAAGATTTATCGTCGAAATACACGCCTCGAACGTGGCCGATGACGCCATCGGTAGCGTGAATCGCATAGCGTTCCAGATCTTTAACAGTGCGCAACATGGCGGTGTCTCCTTCGTGAATTGGAATCGCGTACTTGCCGTCTATTGGCGGGCATTCACTGGTTGTAGCGACATCACGCGAACGCGTCTGAGCGATATAGCGCACCGGCGTCGGGCACCGATAAAAAGAGCGCTCAGAACGACACAGCCAGCGCGACCTGAGGCGAGACATATGAACTGGTGTTCCGCCCGGCAGTCGTAAATTCCACGCCGGCGATCAAGCCAACACTGCCTGACCAGTTGTATTCCACAGCCGGGGCTATGGCAGTGCTAGCCGTGCTGGCACTGCGCTTACTCATCACAGCACCGCCGGAATCAACGCCGGTCGTACGAAAACTCTTGCCGTAGTTCTGCAAAACATCCAGAGCCAGCACCCAGCGTTGAGTAAAGGCGTAGCCCGCGCCGATACCAGCCTGGAAAGAAACACCGGGCATCACATTTCCGCGAAATCCGTTGTCGGTACCGTAGCTACTGATGCCGCTGATATCCGCATGATCCAGCGGCTCGAACGCAGCGCCGTATACCCGGATCCGCACGGGATGACCGTCGGCGGTATCGAACAGCGACTGCAACAGCAGACCCTCTTTAAGCAGGTACACACCACTACCGAGGCCATTGCTGGCCGAGCTCAAACGCTGATAGTCGCCCGTTGGCAAGGTGACGCCGAGCGAAGCGGTCAGCGAAGGCCACCCGGTTCGATCGTTTTCGTCGTTGAACCGGTATTCGAGTTCGATTGGCAGGTCGCCCACGCCAGTAAAATGATCCTGCGGGCTCGAAATATACGAAGCCGATGGCAGCGCCTCGACGGAGAGCCGGTCAGTGATGCCATATTTGAATACGAGCACCGACTCGAGCTGACTCGCTTGATTGGTGCCCCCGTAACGCCGGCCATCATTATCGTACGCACCGGTGGGATTGATGAAGATCGCGTAAGGCTCAAGTGCGACTATCCCTGCCTTTGGTAGCGAGGGGGACGGCGCTTCGAGTGATCCGGTAAACCA
>Ga0302313_10000222_pt1 | contig 54051 bp, 43 predicted proteins | sample III_Palsa_N2_2_FD_200454 | JGI IMG/M metagenome (GOLD analysis project Ga0302313, IMG submission 200454) | Peat permafrost microbial communities from Stordalen Mire near Abisko, Sweden - III_Palsa_N2_2 | ecosystem: Environmental > Terrestrial > Soil > Palsa > Peat permafrost | place: Sweden...
TTATTGGAAAACGATGGCAGTTACACCACCGTGAGCATCGATTACCACGGCGGCAGCCGCTACCCCTACCTGAAGCGCATTCCCGGCACGATCGACCGGCTGTCCGACCTCGCCCGCGCACGCTAGAATGAGACCATGGGAATCAGTAACTCACACAACCTGCGCTCCCCCCCGGTGGAGTCGCTTCGCCCCTACGGCCTGCGCGTCAGCCTGCCCTCGGGTGATCCGCTGCGCAAACTGCTGGGACCGGAGTGGCACCGCATCCACTGGTACGCGAGCCCGCAGGAGCGGGAGGTCGACATGCTCGAGATGAGTCGCCGGCACGAGTACTCGCGTGCCACCGACGCGCCGTCACTGCGTTTCGAGAAAATCGAAAACCTCGCCGAAAGCCGTGGCCTGTAAGGCCTGCCGCTACTGGAACGTGCGACCCAGGAACAGGTAGAACGCCTCCCGGCCGTGCTCCTCGTACCCGGTCGCGAGGTACACCGGACCCAGGAGCGTATCGATGCCCAGGAATATGCTGGCGTCCTTGCGGGAGTTCGCCCAGTTGATGTCGCCGAGCTTGTCGTAGACATTACCCGCCTCCAGCGACACCCCCACATAGGTCGGGAAATCAAAGGGACCGTCACCACCCTTGCCGATCTTGCGATACAGCAGCACCCGGGCGATGGCGAACTGCGGCCCTGCCAGGGAGTTGGCCGCGACCCCTGACAGATCGAACAGGCCACCCAACGGGTACTGGGTGCGCACATCCCGCGGATCGGTCTGGTTGAAGGTGGCCCCACCGGACACCCAGAACATGGCGGTCTCGCGGCCGAAGGTTCCGGCCGCCAGGTAATTCACCGACAACCGGTCAAACGGCTTGTCGCTGCCGACCTCGTATTTTTCGCTGTTCCATTCCACGCTCGCCAGCTGGCCGTTGTGCGGGAAGCGCACATCATCAAGCTGGTCGAGTGAGAACTTGGCGAAGTAGCCATTGGCGTTGAACGCGGTCTTGGGTTGCTGCGATCCGATCAGCACCGACGAACCGCCCTGTTCGTGGTAGGCGCCGAAGCGCAATTCCCCGAGGTTTTCCAGTTCGCGCCCGAAGTCCACGCCGCTGTGGAACGTGTGCACCCGGAATTCCTTCAGGTAATTCTGGCCGGAGTCCACCAGCGGCACGTTCACATCATCGAACTCGGTATGCGGATCGACGAAGTACGCCGAGGTCTGCTCGAACGGCAGGTACAGCTCGGTGTAGATATGCGGTGAAGTGCCGGTCTGCAGGTCCCACACCCACTCCCCGCCGGTCTGGGTGATGTCGCCCATCACGAGGCGCGCGCCGATGTTGTAGGTGGCGTTGCCCTGGAAATCATCCTGCAGCCCCAGGCCAAAACGCACGTAGTCCGAGCCCCACGAGTTCTGCTGCGCGGAGATCAGCAGCCCATGCTTGTCCTCATCGTTGAGCACCTGGTAGTCCAGGCTCTCCAGCTGGCCGCGCCCGTAGTAGTCATCGATCGTGCGCTCCAGCGCTTTGGGATCCAGCTGCTGGCCCGCGAACGGCGCGAACAGCTCGGTGAGCGCGTTCACGTAGGGCTTGGAGGCCGGATCGACTTTCACGTAATCGATGTGTGGCAGGCCGCGCCGCACGGCATCCCGGTCGGCCACGTACCGCGCATAGTCATCCGGGCTCAGTGCCAACGCGCGCAGCCGCGCGAGCATGTCCTGCGCCGCCTTGGAACCGGCGGCCATCGCCTTGGGCACCACGGCAAAATCGAAAGAGGACAGGCCGCCCATCTCCGGGCTGATCAGAATGTCCGATCGCGTCAGCGTCGCGAGCTGCCGCGTGGCGTCGCGCCGGATCAGGATCGAGAGCATCTGGTTGGAAATGGTCGTCGCGCTGCCGAGGCGTTCGCGCGCATACAGCGGCGCCCCGACGTCCACGACGATCAGGATGTCCACGTTCATCTTGCGCGCCACATCAATGGGCAGGTTGTCGGCAATGCCGCCATCCACCAGCACCCGTCCTTCACGCTCCGTCGGCACGAACACGCCGGGGGCGGAGAGGCTGGCGCGCATGGCCGATGCCAGGTCGCCGCTTTGCATCACCACCGGCTCGCCGCTCGCGAGGTCCGTGGCCACGGCGCGAAACGGGGTGGGCAGTGCGTCGAATGAGCTGGTCGTGGCCACCGGAAGCGTCAGCCGCCGCAGCAGCATCTCCAGGCTCTGGCCCTTGATCAGGCCCTTGGGCAGCTGAAATGCCCAGTCGCGCACGCCGACCGGAAAATCCACCAGGAAGCTGTCATCTTCCTGTTTGCGCCGGAACGTGAGCTCGGTGCGCGGCGGCCGATCATGAAACGCATCCTGCCAATTCAACGAACTGGCGACCCGGGTGATGTCCTGGGCCGAAAGCCCGCTGGCATAGAGACCTCCGACCACCGCGCCCATGCTGGTGCCGGCGATGGCGTCCACCGGCACGCGCAGCTGATCAAGCACCTGGAGCACGCCGATGTGCGCAGCGCCCCGTGCGCCGCCGCCTGACAGCACCAGTCCGATGCGCGGGCGCCGGCCGGGCGTCGAGGGCATGACAGGGGACGCTGCGGAGATTGCCGGGACCTGTACGGGGGGAACCGCAACGGGGTTCGCCACCGGGTCGGCCGCAACCGCCGCTGCTGTGAAGGCCCACAGCGCTAACCATCCGATGGTCACAGCGGCGCGATGCCTGAAGTTCGAGCGGTCAGCCGGAGGGTTGGGATTCACGCGCCAAGAATACCAGCACCAGCGCCAAGAACGACTGGACAATCACGGGCTTACGGCGTGCGGGTGGAGTTGGGGGGCAGCGGCCAGTAAGCTTGTGACCACCGTATTTCAAAAAGAAACGCATGGCCTACCTGATTCTCGCCGCGCCCATCATCATCCAGGTGTTGCTGATCGTCCACGTCATCCGTACCGGTCGCAATACCATCTGGATCTGGGTGCTCGCCCTGCTCTCCTATGCCGGGATCATCGCCTACCTGATCGTGGAGATCATTCCGCAGTTGCTGGGCAGCCGGACCGCCCAGGCCACCCGCCGCAGCGTCAAACGGGCCCTGGACCCGGAGGCGCAGCTGCGGCGGCTGCAGAGCGAGGCCCAGGTCACCAACAATGTCGCCAGCAATCAGCGCTACGCGGAGGAACTGCTGCGCCATGATCGGTTTGCCGAAGCGGCCGCGATCTACCGCAAAATCCTCACCGGACTGTACGAACACGATCCGGATCTGATGCTGGGCCTGGCCCGCGCACAGTTCGGTGCCGGCGAGGTGTCCGCGGCGCGTGCGACGCTCGATGAGGCCATCCGTCTGAATCCACAGTTTCGCTCTCCGGAAGGTCACCTGCTCTACGCGCGCGCGCTGGAAGCGGAAGGCAGCGTGGAGAAGGCCCTGGAGGAGTATCGGGTCCTGTCCACATCCTATCCGGGGGCGGAAGCGGCGGTCCGCTACGCGCAGCTGCTGCAGGCGCAGGGGCGCACCGATGAATCACGCACGGTGGCGCGGGACCTGCTGGAGCAGGCCCGCATCGCACCCGCGCACTACCGCAAGGCCCAGCGCGACTGGCTGGACAGCGCGCAGCGGCTCAGCCTGGGTCGTTAGCCGGGCACCTGCTGCGTGATGCAGTGGATGTTGCCGCCGCCCAGCAGGATCTCCCGCGCCTGCACGCCCACCACCTTGCGCTCCGGGAACAGCCGCTTCAGTACCCGTGCCGCCGCGCGGTCGGTGCGCGGATCCAGCAGCGGCATCACCAGTGCGCCGTTGGCGAGGTAGAAATTCACATAGCTGCCCGCGAGCCGCCAGCCGGCAAGCCGGGCGTGTGAGCCGCGCAGGTGCTGGATGCCCGCGGCCTCGCGCGATGTCATGTGCAGCGGCCCCGGCATCGGAAGTTTGTGCACCCGCAGGCGTTGCCCTCGGGCATCACGGGCGGCGAGCAGTCGCTCGAGTGCGTCGCGCGAGATGGCGTGCTGTGGATCGCGCGGGTCATCGCACCAGGTCAGGCAGACCTCGCCCGGACGCACGAAGCAGGCGAGGTTGTCGATGTGACCGTCGGTCTCGTCATTGAAGACACCCTGGCCCAGCCACACGATGTGACTCACGCCAAGGTAGTCCTGCAGGTGACGTTCGATCCGCGCGCGCGACAGACCCGGATTGCGGTTGCGGTTCAGCAGGCACTGCTCCGTGACCAGCGCGGTGCCCGCTCCGTCCACATGGATCGCGCCGCCTTCGTTGATCATGGGCGCGCGGTAGCGCGCCGCACCCTCGACCTCCAGGACCTTGCCGGCAACCTGATCATCCAGGTCCCAGGAGGCATACAGGCCGCCGTTCACCCCGCCCCAGGCATTGAACGGCCAATCGATGCCACGCAACTCCCCTGCCCCGTTGACCACGCCCGTGGGCCCCACATCGCGCATCCAGGCATCATCGTGCGAGAGTTCCACCACCCGGATCCGGGCCGGCAACTGCGCCCGCGCCTGCGCAAAGTGCGTTGCGGAGACGCCCATGGTCACCGGTTCGAAGCGCGAGATGGCGGTGGCGACGGCGGTGAACGCCTGCTGCGCCGGTCGCGCCGCGCGCCGCCAGTTGTCGGGCCGCTCGGGCCACAGCATCCAGCAGCCGGCGTGCGGCTCGCTCTCGGCAGGCATCCGGAAGCCAGCGCGCGCCGGCGTGCCTTTCAACGTCGCAGTCATGTCGATACTCAGTCGCCGGCGCGCTCCAGCGCCTGCGTGAGATCCTCGAGCAGGTCATCGATGTCCTCCAGACCGATGGAGAGACGGACCGTACCTTCGGCGACCCCGGAGCTCGCAGCCTGCTCAGCCGTCAGGTCACGGCTCGACATCATCTGCGGGGGCACCACCAGCGACTCGGTGGACCCAAGACTGGCCGTGATCGAAAAATACTGCAGGGCATCGGCGAAGCGCGCCGCGGCGGCATCGCCGCCGCGCACGTCCAGCGTGACCACGGTCCCGAAGTGCTCCATCTGGCGCCGCGCGAGCTCGTGCTGGGGATGGGTGGGCAGCCCCGGGTAGTGGACCTTCTCGACGCGCGGGTGGGCAGCCAGCATTTCGGCGACGCGCTGCGCCGAGCGCGTCTGGGCCTCGTAACGCAGGTAGTAGGTCTTAAGGCCACGCGCGATCAGGAAGGCGGCATGCGGGTCGAGGATACCGCCCAGAGTGCCGAACTCCCCGCGCAGACTGCGGATGATGTCGGTGCGCGCGATGACCGCGCCGCCCATGACATCGCCCGCTCCGGATGCGTACTTGGTCAGGCTGTGGACGAAGATATCGATGGGATACTGGCCGTGCTGGTGCATGCCCGCAAAGGTGTTGTCGAGGAAAGTCAGTGCCCCATGGGCCTGCGCAAGGCGGGTGATGGCCTCGATATCCGCCACCTTGGTCACCGGATTGGTGGGCGATTCAAACACGACCAGGCGCGTCGGCGTGGTGCGCAGTACGCGCTCGATGCCGGCCAGGTCCTCGATGGACAGCATGGTGCTGTTCACCCCGAACCGACCCAGCATGCGACGGATCAGATAACGCGTCGGATTGTAGGTTTCCACGAAACACAGCACATGATCGCCCTGGCGGGTCAGCGCCAGGAGTGCCTGTGAAATCGCCCCGACACCGGACCCGGTTACGATGCAGTCATCACGGCCCTGCATTGCGGCGAGCTGCAGTTCCAGCTGCCGCGTGGTGGGATTCGCAGCGCGTGAATAAAAGAAGCCGGGCCGATCCCCGCGCAGGAACTCCAGCGTGTCATCCAGCGACTCGAAGTCGAACTTCACCGACTGATAGATGGGTGTCACCAGCGGGCGATTGCCCGGGGGCAGCTCCACCTGGGGCGGATGATTGACGCTCGTCGATTTCTTCATTGCCGGTTCGCAAACTCGAGCAGCCGGGTGACTGCCTGGGTAAGGGTAACATCACGCTTTGCCACGCATAGGCGCACGAAGGGCATCGGCGGCGGCGCGACATAAAATGGCGACAGCGGGATCGTCGCCACGCCGGCCTTGACGAGCAGCTGTTCGGCAAAACTGATGTCGTCGGCAGCCGACACCGCGCTGAAGTCGAGCAGCTGAAAAAAAGTGCCTTGCGCGGGGGGCAGCCGGAACGCGGAGCCCGCAAGTCCATTGCGCAACAGGTCGCGCTTGGCCTGAAAGAACACTGAAAGCTCGGCCCACACCTGCGGCTTCTCCAGCAGATACTGGGCGATGGCCTGCTGCAGCGGCGCTGCGATGCTGAAGGTGTTGAACTGATGCACCCGGCGCAGCTCGACGCTCAGCGCCGGCGGTGCGATGCCGTAGCCGACGCGCCAGCCGGTCGCGTGCAGGGTCTTGCCGAACGAAAACACGACGAACGCGCGCGCCGCCAGTTCCGGGTGCGCGACCACCGAATGATGCCGGCGACCGTCGTACATGACGTGCTCATAGACCTCGTCCGACAGCACCAGGATGTCGCGGTCACGGGTCAGCGCGGCAAGCGCATCCAGATCCGCCGCCGTCGCTGCCGTACAGCTGGGATTGTGCGGTGAGTTGATGATGATGAGTCGGGTGCGAGGCGTGATGCTCGCCGCAACCCGCGCCCAGTCGTAGGCGAACGTCGGCGGCAGCAGCGGCACGTGAACACAGCGCCCGCCCGCGAGCCGCACCGCAGGATCGTAGGAGTCGTATGCCGGGTCAAAGACGATCACTTCATCGCCAGCGCCCACCACGGCCTGGATGGCCGAATAGATGGCCTCGGTCGCGCCCAGCGTCACCGTGATCTGCGACTCCCAGTCGGGCTGTACGCCGTAGGTCGCCTGGAGCTTGCCGGCAATCACCTGGCGCAGCGCGATGCTGCCTTCCATGGGGGCGTACTGGTTGAAGCCATCGCGCACCGCCTGCGCCAGCAGCTCACCGATGCGCGGATCGATGTCGTAGTCCGGGAAGCCCTGGCCGAGATTGAGCGCACCCAGTTCGCGGGCGCGCCGCGACATGACGGTGAAGATCGTCGTGCCCACATCGGGCAGCTTGCTGCGCGGGAATTCACTCATGGCTGTGACTCGAGACTGGCCATCGCGGCGCCGATCACACCGGCCTGCCCGGCGAAGTGCGCCGGGCGCAGCTCAGCGTCGCATTTGAGCAGTGTGGCGAATTCGGCATAGCGTTCGCTGACCGCGCCACCGAGGATGATGACGTCAGGCCAGAACAGCGCCTGCATGCGCGCGAGGTACATGTTCACCCGCTCGATCCAGGCCGGGAAATCCAGTTTCAGCGCCGTACGCACCTGTGCGGAGGCGAATTTCTCCGCGTCCATGCCGTTCAGTTCCAGGTGTCCCAGCTCGGTATTGGGGAACAACCGGCCCTTCACGAACAGCGCCGTGCCGATCCCGGTGCCGAAGGTGAGCATGAGGGCGGTGCCACTGACCTCCCTGCCAGCACCCCAGCGCATCTCGGCCACGCCGGCCGCATCCGCATCATTCAGAAACACCACCGGCCGGTTGAGCACCCGACCGACCACCGCGGCACCGTCGGCGCCCAGCCAGGAGTGATCGATGTTGGCAGCCGTGCGGATGACTCCCTGGCGCACCACGCTTGGAAAGGCGACCCCGACGCTGCCCTGCGCCTGTGGCAGGCGCGTTGCCAGGCCCGCGATCACCTCGGCCAGACGCTCTGGCGTCGACGGCCTGGGCGTCGGCGCCGAAATCGTCTCGCCCAGCACCTGGCCGGTTGCGACATCCACCACGCCCGCCTTCACGAACGAGCCGCCCACATCAATTCCCAAAAGATTCTGCTTCATACCGCTCTCACGCCTTCACTGATTCGCGGCGGCAGCAAGCTGCATGTCGCGCTCACGCCGCCGGTTCTGATAACGCATCCACAGCGCCGACAGGGTAATCCCCGTGGCCACGAACAGCACCATGATGGTTGCCAGAGCGTTCACGTCCGGGCTGACCCCCAGCCGGACCTTGGAGAAAATCACCATGGGCAGCGTACTGGAGCCGGGCCCTGCCACAAACTGCGTGATGACGAGGTCATCCCAGGACAGTGTGAAGGACAGCAGCCAGCCGGAGATGAGCGCCGGCAGCACCAGCGGCAGGGTGATGCGGAAGAATACGGTCCCGGGGCGCGCACCGAGATCCAGGGCTGCCTCTTCGAGGGACTCATCGAACCCGACCAGGCGCGACTGCACGACCACCGCCACGTAGGCGGTGCAGAAGGTGATATGGGCGAGGATGATGGTCACCATGCCGGTGCCACGCGGCCAGCCGATCGCCTGCTGCAGCGTGATGAAGAGCAGCAGCAGGGCGAGGCCCGTGATCACCTCCGGCATGACCAGTGGTGCCGTGGTCATGCCCACCAGCAGCGTCCGCCCGCGAAACGGGCCGAAGCGCGCGAGCGCCACGCCGGTCAGCGTCCCAAGGACCACGGCGCCGCTGGCCGCGATCAGCGCAATACGGATTGAGAGCCACGCCGCATCCAGGATTTCATCGTTGCCCAGCAACTCGACGTACCATTTGAGAGTCGGAGAATGCGCAGCGTCCCACACCGTCACCAGGCGCGAGTTGTTGAGCGAGAACACCATCATCGAGAGGATGGGCGCATAGAGGAACGTGAGTCCCACGGCGAGCATCGTGCGCGGGAACCAGCCCGAGGACTTCACCGGTGACTCTCCATCTGCCGGCCACCGGAGTGCTGGAACAGCATGATGGGCACGACCAGCATCAGCAGCATCAGGATGGCCACGGCGCTGGCCAGCGGCCAGTCGCGATTCTCGAAGAATTCATCCGAGAGTACCCGTCCGATCATCAGCTGATCGGTACGCCCGAGGAGCGACGGCACGACGTACTCCCCGACAGCGGGGATGAACACCAGGAGGGAGCCGGCGATGATGCCGGGAACCGACTGCGGCAGGGTCACGCGCAGGAAAGTGGTGAACGGCCGCGCGCCGAGGTCCGCCGCCGCCTCCAGCAGCGCCACGTCGTGCTTCTCGAGGTTCGAATACAGCGGCAGGATCATGAACGGCAGGTAGGAGTACACAATGCCGACGTACACCGCGAAGTCCGTCTGCAGCATGGTCAGCGGCTGGTGGATCACACCCAGGTACATCAGGATGTTGTTGATGACGCCGTTGTGCTTGAGCAGTCCGATCCACGCATAGACGCGCAGCAGGAATGAGGTCCAGAACGGCAGGATGACGAGCATCAGCAGCACGCTGCGCGCCGTGCCCTCGGCTCGCGCGATCACGTAGGCCATCGGGTAACCCAGCAGCAGGCAGAACAGGGTCGACACCAGCGCGACCTTCAGCGAATACAGGTAAGCGCTGATATAGAGCGGGTCGGTGAAAAGGAACGTGTAGTTGCTGATGTGCAGGAGCGGCTGCGGCAGCCCATTCACCCAATGCAGGAACGGGGCGTAGGGTGGGATCGAGAGCTGCTCCTGCGAGAACGACAGCTTCAGCACGATGAGAAAAGGCAGCACGAACAGCAGCAGCAGCCATACCAGCGGAATGCCCATCACCAGGCGTCGCGCGCGTTGATTCATGTTCTGCGCCATGCGCCTACTCCGTCAATACGACGGGACTGCCCGTCTGCCACGACAGGAACACGATCTCATCGCGGCCGATGCGCTGGTCCGCATCGCGCGCGGTATTCGGCAGCGTCACGCGCACCTCCCGTCCCGAATCCAGCGCCACCAGGTACACCGAGGCATCCCCCATGTAGGCGATACCGCGCACCCGCCCGCGCGCGACGTTTTCGGTTTCCGGATTGACCTCGGCGAGCCCGTCGGGGGGCTCGCGGGTCATGGCAATCTTCTCCGGCCGCACCGCCGCCCACACGGTCGCGTCCCGGGCGGCCGGCAGATGCCGGTCGACCCGGATCACGCAGCCGAGTTCCGTGCAGCGGATGCGCTGGCGCGCCTCGGTTTCACCCAGCACCTGACCTTCAAACAGATTGACCGAGCCGATGAAGTCGGCGATGAAGCGCGTGCCCGGGGACTCGTAGATCTGCGATGGCGTCCCCACCTGCACGATGCGCCCCTGGTTCATGACCCCCATCCGCGTCGAGAGCGTCATGGCCTCCTCCTGGTCATGGGTGACGACGATGAAGGTGACACCCAAGGCTTTTTGGATGTTGATGAGCTCGAACTGCGTATGTTCGCGCAGCTTGCGGTCAAGCGCCGCCAGCGGCTCATCCAACAGCAGCAGCTTCGGGCGTTTGACCAGTGCGCGTGCCAGTGCAATGCGCTGCCGCTGGCCGCCTGAGAGCTGGTGGGGCTTGCGGTGCACGAAGGTTCCCATCTTCACGATATCGAGGATCTCCCCGACCCGGCGCCTGATCTCATCCCTTCCCAGGCCCTCCTGTTCCAGGCCGAAGGCGATGTTCTTCTCGACGTTCATATGCGGGAACAGCGCATAGGACTGGAACATCATGTTCACGGGCCGCTCGTAGGGGGGCACCGTACTCATGTCGCGGCCGTCGACCAGGATGCGTCCGGCGCTCGGGGTTTCAAAGCCGGCGAGCATGCGCAGCAGCGTGGTCTTGCCGGAGCCGGAGCCTCCCAGCAGGCAGAAGATCTCACCGCGGTGGACATCGAGGCTGACATCGTCCACCGCCACGAAATCATCGAAGCGCTTCGTGACATGCTCGATGCGCACGTATGCTTGCTGTTCGTTCACCGTTACGCCTTATTCGCCGGTCTTGAATCGGGTCCACATGCGGTTCAGCAACCGCGTGAACTGTGGGGATTTGGCCAGTTCCGGCACCAGTTTCGCGCGCACGTCCTGCGGCGGATAGATGCCCGGGTCATTTCTCACCGCCGGCAGCAGGTCCTCGGCGGCCGGATCATCGCCATTGGCATATTTGAGGAAATTGCTGTTGCGCGCGGCGATATCCGGGCGCAGCAGGAAATTGATGAACAGGTGGGCGTTCTTCAGATGCGGCGCATCGGCGGGAATCGCCACCATGTCGAAATTACGCATCGCACCCTCGCGCGGAATGCGATAGGCCAGCTCGATGCCCCGCCCGGCCTCCTGGGCCCGGTCATGGGCCTGTTTCACATCGCCCGACCAGCCCATGGCCAGACAGATCTCGCCGTTGGCCAGATCATCGATGTAACGCGAGGAGTGCACATAGCGGATATAGGGCCGGATCGCCAGCAGGGCCTTCTCCGCCGCCTTCAGATCCGCCATCGACTCGCTGTTGGGATTGCGGCCCAGGTACATGAGCACCGCACCCAGCATTTCGGTCGGAGTGTCGAGCATCGCTACACCGCAATCCTGGAATTTCGAGACCACTGCGGGATCAAAGATCATGCGCAGGGAGTCAACCGGTGCATCCGGCATGCGCTCCCGGATACGGGGCACGTTGTAGCCGGGTCCGGAGGTGATCCACATGTAGGTCACGCCGTACTGGTTGCCCGTGTTGTAGACCGCGGACTCGCGGGCCACCTCGGGATCGACGAATTTCAGGTTCGACAGCAGCGCCTTGTTGAGCTTCTGGTAGACCCCTGCGGCGATCTGGCGCTGCAGGAAGGGCCCCGAGGGGGCGACCACATCGAAGTTCGAATGCCCCATGAGCATTTTCGTCTCCAGCACCTCGTTGGAGTCGAACACGTCGTAGTTGACCTTGATACCGTACTCGCGCTCGAAGTCATCGATGACGCCCGGCGCGATGTAGTCGGACCAGTTGTAGACGTTCAGTACCGGCTCGTTGGCGGTGGATCCCCCCGTGCAGGCGGCGAGGCAGGCCAGCAGTACGCAGCCTGCAATCAGGGTACGGACGGTAGTTCGCATTGACCCCTATAGTACAGTCCGTCGTGCCCAAGTCTTCTAAACGTTCAGCAGCAGGTGCTCGCGCTCCCAGGAGCTGATGACCTGCAGGAACACCTCGTACTCCGCCTCCTTGACCAGCGCGAAGGCTTCCACGAAGGTCGGCCCAAGCAGCTCGACCAGCGGTTCACTGGCACGCAGCTCGCGCAGCGCCTCATCCAGCGAGCGGGGCAGGCCGAACGGCAGATCATGGGCACTGCCTGAAATCGGGTCCGTCGGCTGCAGCCCCTCGGTCATCCCGAGGAATCCGCAGGCCAGCGAGGCGGCCAGGGCGATGTAGGGGTTGGCATCGGCACCGCCGCAGCGGTTCTCGACACGCCGCGCGGCGGCACTGGCATTGGGCACGCGCAGACCGGCCGTGCGGTTGTCATAGCCCCAGTGGGTATTGATCGGTGCGGTCTGGTAGCGGGTCAGGCGGCGGTATGAATTGACGTTCGGGCAGAACAGCGCCATGGCCGCCGGCAGGTACCGCTGGAGGCCTGCGATGTGGGCGAAGAACAGTTGCGAGGGGCTGCCATCGGAATTGCTGAAGATGTTCTTGCCGGTCTTGCGGTCAAGGACGCTTTGATGGATATGCATGGCGCTGCCGGGTTCCTTGGCATGCGGCTTGGCCATGAAGGTTGCGTACATCTTGTGCCGCAGCGCGGCCTCGCGCGCGGTGCGCTTGAACAGGAACGCCTGATCGGCCAGGTCCAGCGCATTGCCGTGGATCAGATTGATCTCCATCTGCGCCGGTCCATCCTCGTGGATCAGCGTGTCAATTTCGATCTCCTGGTCCTCGCAGAACTGGTAGATGTCATCGAACAGCGGATCGAACTCGTTGACCGCGGCAATGCTGTAGGACTGCCGGCCGGGTTCGGCGCGGCCGGAACGGCCGACCGGGGGCTTCAGGGGATAGTCCGCATCGAGATTCGGCTCGACCAGGTAGAACTCCAGCTCCGGGGCCACCACCGGGTCCCAACCGCGCTGCGCGTACAGTTCGAGCACATGCCGCAGCACATTGCGCGGCGCCATTGCGACCCGGCGGCCATCGCCGTAATAGCAATCGTGGATCACCTGCGCGGTGGGCTCCGCCGCCCAGGGTACCCGCCGCACCGTCTTCGGATCGGCCTTGAGGATGATGTCGATTTCGGCCGGGTTCATCGCATCCCCCGGATTGACCGGGTAATCGCCGGTCACCGTCTGCAGGAACACGCTCTCCGGCAGCCGCATGCCCTCATCCTCGGCGAACTTCACGGCCGGCATGATCTTGCCGCGCGCGATGCCCGCCATGTCCGGAATGATGGCCTCCACTTCGGAAATGCCGTGGTCACGGAAGAACTGTTGGATATCTGTAGCCATAAATCACCTGGTCTGCGCACGCTCGCGGCTGGCATCGCCAAAGGCCGCAAATAACGCGCGCGAAAATGGATTGCTCATCGCCCGCCACTCGGGATGCCATTGCACCGCCACTGCGAAGCGCGAGTTGCGTACCTGGAAACCCTCGATCAGGCCATCGGGTGCGCGGGCCTCGATGACCAGGTCCCTGCCCAGCCGCTCGATGCCCTGCCAATGCAGCGAGTTGACGCGGATCTCATCCGCCGCCGCCAGTTTGTGGAACAGTCCTCCGGGCTCCAGGCGCACGTCGTGCGCGGGGCCGTACTGGATGTCCAGTTCGGCACTTTCGTCATCGCGGTGGTCCATGTGTCCCGGCACTTCATGGACCCGCTGCAGCAGGGTGCCACCAAAGGCCACGTTCATTTCCTGGAAGCCACGACAGATGCCCAGCAGCGGCACGCCCATTTCGACGGCCCGCGGAATCAGTGTCAGCGTTGTGGCATCCCGCTCCGGGTCATGCAGGGTCCCGGGAGCACTGGCGCTGCCGGCATAACGGTGCGGCTCCACGTTGGAGGGACTGCCCGGCAGCACGATGCCGTCCAGCCGCTCCAGTATTTCGGCAGGATCGAAGCTGTCACCCAGTGCCGGCAGCAGTACGGGAATGCCGCCCGCCGCCTCAGTGACCGCCGTCATGTATTTCTCGCCGGCTTGGTGGAACGGGTGGTTGCCAATCATGCGGCGATCGGCGGAGATGCCAATGACCGGGCGTCGCGATTTCATGGGTTGTTTCGAGGGTTGTTTAAAATATTAAACATACCCTGCCTTCAGGTCGTGTGACTGGGCTCCATTACACCACAGGGAGGGGCCTTTCAGCTGCACCTCGGCGCACATTTTGGCGCTGGAGAGATCGGTGGTAAACTAGCCCCTCAGCCTGACAATATAGCCATTTGCGGGCCAACCTTGACCGTACCCGGACGCCTGCCACGGGTGTGCGAAGCGCAGCGTTTGGCGCTTTAAATATTTTAAACACCTGGGGTTGCCATTATGTCCGGCCAGGCGCTCGCACGCACTTCCTACGGCGCCTCGCGCGGGCCCGCGCCGGTGCGTGCAGCGCTGCACGGTACCCACGCCTGCGATGTGTGCGTGGTGGGTGGCGGCATCGCGGGCACCTCCACGGCGCTGCATCTGGCCGAGCGCGGCTTTGACGTAATCCTGCTCGAGGCGCAGCAGATCGGCTGGGGCGCCTCCGGTCGCAGCGGCGCGCAGGTCCTGCCGGGCGTGGCGGCGGGTCAGGACAAGCTCGAAAAACTGATCGGCCCGGCCGACGCCCGCAAGGTGTGGGACGTATGTGTCGCAGGCGAGCAGCTGGTGCGCGATCTGATCGCCCGCCACGGCATCGATGGCCAGTTCGTCGCCGGCCACATGCTCACCGCGGTCAAGCCCCGACATGAGGAGGAACTGCGCGCCTACGTCGAGGAGCTTCAGCAGCGCTACCAATACGCGGGCGTGCGCTACATGGCGCGCGATGAAGTCCGCAGCATCGTGGCGAGCACCCGCTACCGGGGGGCACTGTACGACGCCAACGCCGGGCACATCGATCCTCTCAGCTACACGCTGGGCCTGGCGGCTGCGGCGCAGCGGCAGGGCGTACGGATCTTTGAAGGCACGCGCGCCATCGATTTCAGCGGACGCGCACCGGTGCAGGTGCGTACCGCGCACGGCGAAGTTCGCTGCAGCCAGCTGGTCCTGTGCGGCAACGTCTATCTCGGAGCCACCGCGCCCGCGCTGCGCTCGCGGATCATGGCGGTGGGTACCTGCATCGTGGCGACCGAACCGCTGGGCGCAGAGCGTGCGCAGGGGCTGATCACCAACAACGCGGCAGTGGCCGACATGAACTGGGTGCTGGACTACTTCCGCCGCTCGGCGGATCACCGGCTGCTGTTTGGCGGCCGCGTTACCTATGCCGGATTCGATCCGGACCGCATTGCCGCCGCCACGCGTGCCCGCATGATTCTGGTGTTTCCGCAACTCAAGGATGTGAAAGTCGAATTCGCCTGGGGCGGATACGTGGATATCACCCGTAATCGCGCGCCGGACTTCGGGCGCCTCAATCCGGACGTGTACTACCTGCAGGGCTTTTCAGGACATGGCATCGCGCTCACCGGCATCGCCGGCAAGCTGGTCAGTGAGGCCATCGCCGGTCAGGCCAGCCGCTTCGATGTCTTCGCGCGCATTCCGCACCGGGCCTTTCCGGGCGGCGCGGCCCTGCGGCGTCCGGCGCTGGTGCTGGCGATGCTGTACTACCGGCTCAAGGACCTGCTTTAGGGCGGATTTCAAAACAGCGATGGATGCGCGGGTTGCGCTCGTAGTCGAGCGCGATCGTGGCACGGGAAATATCCGTGACCGCGTGACGTTCGCTGAGCGACTCATCGAGCTTGAAGCGCTGCGCGTTGGTCGAAAACACCAGCAGGCCCTCGCGGCCGAGCAACTGCGTGCACAACTCGATGAGTGCGCCGTGATCACGGCTGACATCCAGCACCCCTTGCATGCGCTTGGAATTGGAGAACGTCGGCGGATCCAGGAATATCAGATCATAGCGTTCACCTGCGGCAACGGCCTCTTCGAGCCACTGCCGACAGTCCTTCTGGATGAGCTCATGCGGCTCGCGGCCTAGGCCGTTCAGGTCCAGATTGCGCCGTGCCCACTGCAGATAGGTGCGCGACATGTCCACCGAAGTGCTCGCGCGCGCGCCGCCGGCCGCGGCGTGCACCGTGGCCGTCGCCGTATAGCAGAACAGGTTCAGGAAGCGGCCGCCGGTTGCGTGCGCGCCGAGACGCTCGCGGGTGATACGGTGATCCAGGAACAGACCCGTATCGAGGTAGTCATCGAAGTTCACCCAAAAGCGCAGCGCGGCCTCGCGGGCCATGTGGAACACGGACTGACTTTCGAGCTTGCGGTACTGCCCGCCACCGGACTGCTTGCGCCGCAGGCGCACGCGGATGCGCTCCCCCGGAACCCCGGTCACCTCGGTGAGTACCGACAGCGCCTCGCCGCGGCGGCGGCGCGCGGCCTCCGGATCAATGCTCGAGGGCGCCTCGTATTCCTGGACGTAGAGCCAGTCCTCCGGCCCCGCCTCCCCGACAATGCCGTAGCGGTCGATCGCGAGCGCGTATTCGGGCATGTCCGCATCGTACAGCCGTACATTGAACACGCCCTCCCCGCGCGCCCAGCTGTCCAGGCGCTTCAGGTTCTTGGCGAGCCGGTTGGCGAACATGCGCGCACCGGACGTGGCGGCGGCCTGCGCATCGGCGGTCAATCCGGTGCGCTTCTGTCCGATCTCGCGGAAACTGGCCACCTCCACGGTCAGGCGCAGCAGCCGGCACTCGATGGCCCCATTCCACATGGTGTGCGTGCGCCGTGCCCGGATGCCCAGCTCCAGGCCTAACTCCGGCGTACCGGTGAACACCGCGGCATGCCAACCCTGAAACTGCTCACGCAGCACGATGCCGAGCTCCCGATGCGCAACGCGCGCGCCCGCCATATCCTCCATGCGCACGCCATAGGGCGGATTGGTGGCCAAAAGGCCGATGCTCTGGCCGGGCAGCGGTTGCGACTGCGCCAGCAGGGCGGTCGAAAAATGCACCCACGATGCGATGCCGGCGCGCTGCGCATTGCCCACCGCGGCGCGCACGCTTGCCGCATCCCGATCCACGCCACGCAGCGGCTGATGATCGGCCGGCACCTCGCGCACCTGCGCCTGGACCTGGCTGCGCACCCGGTCCCACAGCGCCGGCTCGTGCCCTTTCCAACCACTGAAACCAAAGTAGTCGCGCGTCAGTCCGGGCGCGCGGCCGGCCGCGATCAGCGCCGCTTCGATGACCAGTGTTCCGGAACCGCACAGGGGGTCCAGGAATCCTGCGCCCTCGGCGGCGAGCTGCGGCCACCCCGCCCGCAGCAGGATGCCGGCCGCCACGTTCTCCTTGAGGGGTGCCTCCCCGGCCGCGCCCCGGTAGCCGCGCCGGTGCAGACTCTCCCCCGACAGGTCGATGGATATCGTCAGCTGCTCGTGGTTGGCATGGGCGTGGACCCGCACGTCGGGGCGTTCGCGTTGCACGTCCGGCCGATAGCCGGCCCAGGCCCGCAGGCCATCGCAGATGGCGTCCTTCAGCTTCAGCGCACCAAAGTGCGTATGCGTGATCTGCGGATGCTGGCCGCTGAAATCGCAGGCAAGAGTCGCCTGCGGACCCACGTGCTGCGTCCAGTCGATGCGCCGGACCTGTGCGTAGAACTCATCCGTCGTGGCGGCGGTGAAGCTCGCGATCTCGAGGAACAGCCGGTTGGCCGTGCGCGATCCCAGACACACGCGATACGCGCATTCCAGGGTTCCCTCGAAACTCACACCGGTGGTGCGTTCGCGGATACCGCTCGCGCCGAATTCCTTGAGCTCCTGGACCAGCAGATCCGCCAGCCCGCGCGGGCAGCTGGCAATCAATGACAGCGATGCGCCGTCCTCGGAAGGGGTACTCATCCGTTACTGTCTTGGGGGTGTGACACAGCTGACAATTTCGCACACTTCCCGACCGAGATTGCGGAAGCGATGGGGCAGCTGGCTGGCAAAGTAATAGCCATCACCCGGCCCGAGCACGCGCATGGAGCCACCAATGGTCAGCTCGATGCGCCCCCGGATGACCACCCCGCCCTCCTCGCCGCGATGCGCGAGCATTTCATCGCCGGTGACGGCCCCGGGGGCGTAGCGCTCGTGCACGAGCGAGAGCTGCCGTCCGCTGCGCTGTGCCGCCACCAGTCGCTGCGAGACCTGCTCAGTGCCGATTTCCACCAACTCGTCGGCGCCAAAGAACATCTGCGGCGCGCTGCCTTCGTCCAGCGTGAAGAATTCGGCCAGGGTCATGGGGACTCCATCCAGTACTTTCTTCAAGGAACTGACCGAGGGGCTGACCCGATTCTGTTCGATCAGGGAGATCAGGCCATTGGTGACCCCGGCGCGGCGCGCCAGGGCTCGCTGTGACAGCCCGAAGGCCACCCGTACGCTGCGCAGCTTCGTGCCAACGTCGATGCTCATATTATGTAAACGACTAATATGTTGAGGATACTCAACGAATGGGAGGAAATTTCGGGCCTTCTAGCCCAAATTGTCAACTTTCTTTATCATAGGCCCCCTCGTTCACCGTACACACTCGCGCTCCGGAGCACACGATCATGTCGACGCCCTCGCTCGAATCCCTGTGGATGCCCTTCACGCCGAACCGGCAGTTCAAGGCCAAACCGCGCATGCTCGCGAAAGCCTCCGGTATGCATTATTGGACCGCCGACGGACGCCAGATCCTGGATGCTGTCGCAGGCCTGTGGTGCGTCAACGCCGGTCACGGTCGGCGCGAGATCACCGAGGCCGTCGCCCGGCAGCTCGAGACCATGGATTACGCCCCGCCGTTCAACATGGGGCATCCGGGCGCCTATGAGCTGGCGAACCGCGTCGCGGCACTGGCGCCGGCCGGACTGGATCACGTGTTCTTCGGCAATTCCGGATCAGAAGCCGTCGATACGGCGCTGAAGATCGCCATCGGCTACCACGCGGTGCGCGGGGAAGCGCGCCGCACCCGCCTCGTCGGCCGCGTGCGCGGCTACAACGGTGTGAGCTTCGCCGGCATTTCAGTCGGCGGCATCGCGGCCAACCGCAAGATGTGGTCGGGCACGCTGATGCCGAATGTCGATCATCTGCCGCACACGCATGACATCGCGCGCAACGCGTTCTCTCGCGGCCTGCCCCAGCACGGCGCCGAACTGGCCAATGAGCTGGAACGGATCATTGCCCTGCAGGATGCTTCCACCATTGCCGCCGTGATCGTCGAGCCCATTGCCGGTTCCACCGGCGTGCTGCTGCCGCCCGTGGGCTACCTGCAGCGGCTGCGCGATATCTGCACGAAGCACGGCATCCTGCTGATATTCGATGAAGTCATCACCGGCTTCGGCCGCACCGGTGCGCCCTTCGCCGCGCAGGAATTCGGTATCACCCCGGACATCATCACCTGCGCGAAGGGTCTGACCAACGGCTGCGTGCCCATGGGCGCCGCAATCGTCAGCAAGACCATCTACGAAGCATTCATGAACGGCCCGGATGGCATCGAGATCTTCCACGGTTACACCTACTCGGGTCATCCGACCGCCTGTGCCGCGGGACTTGCGACCCTGGACATCTATGCGCGCGAGAACCTGCTGACCCGCGCCAAGAGTGTCGCCAAGGAATGGGAGGAGGCTTCGCACTCGCTGCGCGGCCTGCCCCATGTCATCGACGTGCGCAATTACGGCCTCATCCTCGGACTGGAATTCGATCCGATCCCCGGCAAGCCGGGCGCCCGCGCGTTTGATGTGTATGTGAAGTGCTTCGAGCGTGGCCTGCTGGTGCGCCAGACGGCAGACATCCTGGCACTGTCACCGCCGCTGATCATCGAGCCCAAGCACATCGATCAGATCTTCGAGACGCTGCGCGCTGTCGTGAAAACCCTCTAAGGACCGGACGGTCCCGTAGAACGCCGTGCGGCACACAGCTGCCGCACGGCGCTGCCGTCACTCGGCGCTGGCCACCGTCACCGCCCCAGACTGCGCGGCCGCCGCAACGCCGGACTCGCCCAGCAGCTTGACGCTGACCCGCCGCTGGAACGCATAGTCATCCAGGTTGCCGGTGTCACTGGCCCCGCCCGCGCCCAGCGCTTCGATGACGATCCGGTCCTGGCCCAGACCGGCGTTCTCCAGCACCGCGGCGACCGACTCGGCGCGATCCTGCGACAGGGACTTGTTGTAGTCCTCCGAACCGCGCGGATCGGCATGACCGCTGACGCGGATCTTCACACCGGGCATGCTGCCGGCCAGCTGCCCGAGCGTGGTCAGCTGATCGATGTCTTCAGTCGTCAGATGGGCATCGCCGGTGCGAAAGGCGATGTTGAGCGTGAGGTCCCGCGCATGTTCCAGCGTGCCATCCAGCTGCATCACCGTCTGGGTCAGTTTTGCCTTGGCGGCGTTGCTGCCGGAAAGATCCGCAGCCAATTCGTGATTGGCCAGTTTCTGCTTGTGATAATGCTCACCCAGCAGCGCCCCGGTGATCCCGCCGGCCACCGCGCCGAACGGACCGCCCACCACCGCGCCGATCGCCAGACCGCTGAAGAAGCCGATGTTCTCCTCGGCGGCGGCCTTGCTCTTCTTCTTGCCCTTATCCTTGTCCTTGTCCTTGTCCTTGTCCATGTCGCCAGGAGCGCTGCTGTCCGGCGGGATGCTCTGCCCCTGAACCGTCACCGAATCCATGGCCGCGGTGGTCTCGCCGGCAACGCAAGGCAGCGCTGCCGCCACGGCGCATGCCACGCTTAAAACCACCCCAGTCCTGTGTACCTTGCGCGCATTCGCATTCATGACCCGTACCTCGTTTAAGGGCGGCGGCACAGTGCCTTCCGCTACCGGTACAGTTCACTCCCCCAAGTGGACCGCGATATGCGGCAAATGTGCGCAGGTGCGGAAGACTTATGGCCGATTGTGGCGCGTCGCCGCGACCAGTTCGCGTACCAGCGCCGGGCCGCGATAGATGAGCCCGGTGTAGACCTGGACCAGGTCTGCACCAGCGGCAAGCATGGCGCGCGCGTCCGCCGCGCCGCTGATGCCCCCAACGCCGATCAGCGGCATATCTGGTCCCAGCAGCGCCCGCAGATCGCGCACGACCGCCCGCGAGCGCTCGCGCAGCGGCGCACCGCTCAGGCCACCGGGACGATCGGCATGGGGCAGGCCCGCGACGAGCGTCCGGTCCAGGGTCGTGTTGGTGGCGATCACGCCATCCAGGGCCAGCTCGCGGATGACCTGCGCGGTCGCCGCCAGGTCATCCGCCGCGAGATCCGGCGAAAGCTTCACCACCAGCGGCACCCTCCAGCCGACACGCTCGGCCATTTCCGCGCGCGTCGCCAGCAACGCCTGCAGCAGCGGCCGCAGTTGCGCGCCTTGCTGCAACTGGCGCAGTCCCTGGGTGTTGGGGCTGCTGATGTTGATGGTCACGTAGTCGGCGAATTCGTACACCGCCTTGAGCGCCGTCACGTAATCGCCGGTGGCCTCCGCAAGCGAAGTGGCGGCGTTCTTGCCGATGTTCACGCCACACACACCGGTGTAGCGCCGACGGCGCAGCCGTAGCACGGCCGCCTCGACGCCCGCGTTGGGGAACCCCATGCCATTGATGACCGCGCGCGCCTTGCGCAGGCGAAAGATCCGCGGTCGCGGATTACCCGGCTGGCTGCGCGGCGTCAGCGTTCCAACCTCGACGAATCCGAATCCCAGTGCCCCCATGGCGTCGACGCAGGTGCCATTCTTGTCGAAGCCGGCCGCGAGTCCGATGCGATTGGCGAACGTCAGGCCCATCAGTTCCACCGGTTGCGCCGGCTGTGCCGGCTGTGCCGCAGCGGACGGGCCGAGCAGGCCCAGGCGGTGGCCCACGCGCAGGGCGGCAAGCGTCAGGCCATGCGCCCGTTCGGCATCCAGGGCGAACAGCAGCGATCGGGCCAGCGCGTACATCTATCCGCGCAGGGCCAGTTCGTCAGCCGCATATTCGATGTCGAGGGGCTCGATCAGGACGCGACGCGGGCCCGCCTCGACAACGCCACAGTGCCAGGCGGCCAGGCCCGCCGCCTGCACCGCCGCGAGTGTGGCGGCCACGTCAGCCGGCGCCACGAACAGCGCGAAGCCGGCGCCCATGTTGAGACTGCCATAGGCCTCGCGCGCATCCATCTGCCCCTCGCGCTGCATGAACGCCAGCACTTCGGGCACTTGCGGAATCCGGTGCATGCGATAGGTGAAATCCGCCGCATGCCGCATCAACTTACGCCAGCCGTGGCCGGTGATGTTGACGCAGTAGTGCGCCAGAACCTTCGCCGCCCACAGGGCCTTCAGCACCGGCGGATACAGCACCGTGGGATCCAGCACCGCGTCGCCGAACCGGCGACCATCGCTCAAGGGCGTCGCATAGCCCTGCGCCAGGGAGTGCGCAAGCTTGCGCGCCAGGCTGACCCCGTTGGCGTGAATGCCGCTCGAGGCCACGAGCACGATGGCATCCCCAACACGCAGCGAATCGCCCAGGGTGAGATGCGCGCGCGAGGGCACGATTCCGACACAGGAGGCGGCAAGATCGATGCTGCCCGGCGCGACGACGCCCGCCAGAGCGGGAGTCTCGCCCCCGCCCCAGGACACTTCGCAGACATCGCAGGCCGCCTGCCAGCCGCGCACCAGATCCTCCATGCGCGGCACATCGGAAAACCAGTCGCTGCCGCCCGCCGCCCAGTAGGCGTGGACGGAAATCGGTGCCGCACCGACCGTGACCAGGTCATTCACCGCCATGGCAATGGTGTCCTGGGCGATGGTGTCGTAGTGGCTGCGGCCGCTCAAGGCCCGCATGGCATCGGCCACCAGGGCTTTGGTGCCCAGGCATTCCACGATGGACGCCAGCAGCACACCGTGCGCTTCGACCACATACGCTGATTCGCCGCGCGAACTGGCGATCTCCTGCGCGCCATGGACCGCCAGGTGCCGGGCGGTGCCCCGGGCGGCCTGCTGGGCGCGGATCTTCAGCGCATCGATGCGATGGTAGTCAACGCCAGCGCTTTGATAATCAAGGGGCATGTGCGCATCGTAACAGGCGGCGGCTGAGGTATCGTATAGCCATGAACTACGACACCCGAGCAAATCCGGACGCCATCATCATGACACCTGCCACGGCGCCGACGGCAAGCGTCATCTGGTTGCATGGTCTGGGGGCGGATGGGATGGACTTCGTGCCCCTGGTGCCGGAGCTGCGCCTGCCGGACACCGTCGCGCCGCGCTTCATTTTCCCGAACGCCCCGGTGCGGCCGGTCACCGTCAACAACGGGATGCGGATGCGGGCCTGGTATGACATCTACAGCCTCGGGGTGCGCGATCGGGAGGATGCCGCCGGTATCCGTGACTCGGCGGCGGTGGTGCATGGCTTCATCGACCGGGAGCGGGCCAGCGGCATCAGCGCCGAGCGCATCGTGCTGGCCGGGTTCTCCCAGGGCGGCGCGATTGCACTGCAGGCCGGGCTGCGCTACGCGGAACCCCTTGCCGGGATCCTCGCGCTGTCCACCTATCTGCCCCTGGCGCCGACCGTGGCCGCGGAGGCCGCCGCCGGCAACCGGATCATTCCCATCCTGATGTGCCATGGCCGGGAGGATCCCATTGTGCCGCTGGAGCTCGCCGAGAAGTCCTGCGATACCCTCACCGATCTGGGCTACCGCCCGCGCTGGCTCGACTACCCCATGCAGCACCAGCTGTGTGCCCCGGAAATCCTCGCCATCAGCCAGTGGCTGGTGCAGGTGCTGCCGCCACTCTAATTACCCGCCGGTCGTCCGAGATTGCGCAACAGCTCCTCGGCGAAATAACCCGCCGGGATGGTGCCCTGCCTCATCAGCTCCAGGTGAAAGCGCTGCTCGGAGAAGTCGCTTACGAACAGGCGCTGCGCCCGCCGTCGCAATGACTGGATCTGCTCCTTGCCCAGCCACGCGGTGATCGCGCGCGTGGGCCAGCGCGCGCAGCGCCTGACCTCGGCGCGGGCCCGCTCGCAGCTGGCGCGTTTGCCGGCATCGGCCAGCAATCGCGCGTCATGGCAGGAGCCGGGCATGAAGTCGATCACCTCCGACATCAGCGTCACCGCATCCTCAAACGACAATCGGCCGGTGTGCAGACCCGTGTCGATGCGGACGCGCAGGGCGCGCTCCAGCTGCGCGCGAAGCTGGTAGAGACGTTCCTCAGGCGAATAGAACCCATGCGGCGCCCCGGGCCGCGGTTCCGCCAGCAGGCCCTGTGCATAAAGCGCCCAACCCGCATCCGAGGCCGCGTCCTCCCACATGGAGGTCGAGTCCGCGACCGCGCCGGGCGTCAGCCAGCGCACCGCCGAGATCACCGCGCGATTCTCGGCCATGATCCGATAATGCCACTCGTGACCGGGGAAGCCCGCACGCGCTGCGAGTTCCGGCTGCGCCGCGGGATTGTGCAACCGGCGCAGCTGCGCCGGATCATCACCCGTGGGCGCCACGTAGAACCGGCCCGGGGCAGCGGCGGCGAAAATCCGCACCGCCGGGGGCGGCTCGAGAGTCGCCTCCAGGCTGTACCGTGCGGGCACTTCGAACAGATGGGTGCTGCGGGCATACTCGATCAGTCGCCGGCTGGTGCTGGCATATGACTCCACCATCGCAGCATCGGTGGCCGGCGCGCCCTGTTCGAGCTGCTCGAATACGCTGCGCACCAGGACCTCGGGCGTCCCGACCGGCGCTGTCCAGTGATGGGCCAGGGCAAGTGCGCGGGCCACGCCGATCAGCTGCGCGCGAACCGCCTGCACCGCGAGCCAGGACTGCGGGTACAGCGCCACAGCGGTAGTCTCCAGATGCAGGTTGTTATGCAACGCCCAATCGTATTCGGGCTCACCGAGCGCGAAGCGGTCGGTGCGGAACTGGGGTTTGAGGGCCTTTGCATCGGTGCCCGACGGATCCAGGAAGAAGGTCGCCGCGATGTAGTCGTGCAGCTGCTGGTATGCCATCGCGGCATCCGTGCCGGCCTGTTGCAGCGGCCGCAGCAGTGATTCGCGCGTGGCCCCGCTTAGGGACTGCTGCGCAATCCCCGGCACGGTCCGCGCGAAATAGTCGGCGTCGGCCACGCTGCCGGCCAATCCGAATTCCACCAGCACCCGCCAGTCCGGCGGATGGCCCGCGCGCACACCGGCGGCCAGCTGCTGGCGTGCGCTGGCAAGGTACGCGGGCACTGCGCGCGTTCGGGCCAGCACGTGCTGCCACTGCACTTCAGTGGCGTCGCCCGCCGCACCCGGCTTCAGGCCCTGGATGAGCCAGTCGACGGCGCGTCGCGGCTCCTCCACGTAGGCGTCGAGCGAGCGCTGCTGGAGGCGCAGCACCTCGTGCTGGTGCAGCAGGAAATCAATCTGCGCCAGCGCCACGGTGCGATCGATGCGTCGCCGCGCCGACAGGTGCCGTGGTTCCAGCTGCGCAAACTGCGCCCGCAGTTCACGCAGGTGCGCGTCCTCGGCGCTGATCGCCGCCGGGGAGCCATCGCGCAGCGCGCCATCCGTATCGGCGAGGGACGGATCAAACGAGGACCCGCCCAGATAGGTGGCCATGACCGGCAGGCGGCTCATGCTGTAGACGACGTAGGCGTGCTCGAGAGTGGCGAAGCGTGCGTCGGCATCAGGCTCGGTGTGGGCCGCCTGCGCGCCAGCCACGACCCCGGACAGAAGCGCTACGAGCAGGCTGGCAGCGTTCCTCAACCCAGACACCGAGTACTCCTGCGCTTGATCCTCGAAGGGGGCGTCATCCTGCCACAATCTGCCCGAATTGCCCCACCCGGATGGCCGAAAGACCCGCGAGCATCGCAAGCAGTCCTCCAACGCCGCAGGTGACCGCCATGCTTCAGGATCTTCCGGTCTGGCTCGCACATTTCCGCAGTCAGGCGGCCCACCCGCGGCAGGTGCCGGCGGGGCTCGACGATACCCTCACCGCACGTGAACGGCGTCTGATCGCAGCTTCGATCGCCACCTTTCAGCTGGCTGAAAGTTCCGACGGCACCCGGTTGCGGGCCGCCGTGCGCCGTCATTGTGGTGCCCAGGCGGAGCATCCGTTCGAGGAGATCTTCGAACTGTTCATCGCCGAGGAGCAGCGGCACGCACGCCTGCTGGGCGAGTTCATGCAGGATCATGAGATCCCTGAAATCCGCAGCGCGCTGACCGACCGGGCGTTCCCTGGCCTGCGGCACTGCGGCGGGTTTGAATCGCGCCTGCGGGTGCTGGTGACGGCGGAAATCATCGGCATCGTCTATTACCGCGCGCTCGAAGTGGTGACCGACTGCAAGCGTCTGCAGATCCTGTGCCGCACGCTGGTGGCCGACGGGCTGGTCCATGTGGCATTCGGGTCCCAGCTGCTGCTGGCGCTGCGCACGCGCAACCCCGCGCTTGCGAAGCTGCTGAGCGCCTGGGAACACTGTCTGTTGGGCGCGGCAGCGCTGGCCGTGTGGCTGACGCACCGACGGGTACTGAAGTGTGCAGGCTACGGACCGCTGCTGTTCCTGCGCGACTGCCGCAGCCAGTACGTCTTCTACCTCAAGTGGCCGCCCGCCCTGCGGCGGCAGCGATCGCGGCGCCGGGACGTGCGGCCCTTGTGGCCGCATGGCACTTGAGTGCACGCTTGGACGCACGATGAAACCCCTACACACCTTTCGCGGCGTGGTCATGAAGACCGATCCCGCCGCGCGTCTCAAGGGCCTCGCGCCTAATGGTTCTGCCGCCACGGCCCGGGTGCGGGTGGGTCGGGAAACGGCGGGGCGCAGCGGCAAAGGCGTTTCGGTCGTCACCGGCCTGGCGCTGTCGGCCCGGGACCTCGAGTCACTCGCCGCCCGCCTCAAGAAACTGTGCGGAGCCGGTGGCGCGGTCAGGGACGGCGTCATCGAGATCCAGGGCGAGCACCGCGACCGTCTGGTGCAGGAACTGATCAAGCTGGGATATGAGGCCAAACGCTCCGGCGGCTGAAATGCGGCCGCTGTTGTGGCTGGTGTCGGCCAGCTTCTTCATGCAGACGCTGGATGCGACCATTGTCAATACGGCGCTGCCGGCCATGGCGGCCAGTTTGGGTGCCAGCGCGCTGCGCATGCAGTCCGTGGTCATCGCCTACTCACTGACGATGGCGATGCTGATCCCGGCCTCGGGCTGGCTGGCCGACCGCTTCGGCATCCGTCGTGCCTTCATGACCGCCATCATTGTCTTCACCGGCGGCTCCATTACCTGTGCGGCCTCCCATACCCTGGGCGAACTCACGGCATCGCGGGTCCTGCAGGGCGCCGGGGGCGCGATGCTGCTGCCCGTGGGCCGACTGGCGTTGCTGCAGACTTTCCCCCGCGAGAAGCTACTGCCGGCGATGAGCTTCGTGGCGATTCCGGGACTGGTCGGACCGCTGATCGGACCGACCCTCGGCGGGTGGCTGGTGGAGGTCGCCTCCTGGCACTGGATCTTTCTCATCAACGTGCCGATCGGCATTGCCGGAGCCATCGCCACCCTGCGGCACATGCGCCTGCCCCGGGTCACCTCGGTGCCGCCGTTTGATTTTGCCGGCTACGGCCTGCTGGCGCTGGGCATGATTGCGGTATCCATCGGGCTGGACGGTCTGTCGGAACTGAAACTGCACCACGCGACAGTGCTGCTGCTGCTGGTGTTCGGGCTGGTGAGCCTGGTGGGCTACTGGCTGCGCGCCACGCAGCAGCGCCACCCGCTGTTTCCGCCGGCACTGTTCCGGATCCGCACCTTCGGCATCGGCCTGCTCGGCAACCTGTTCGCCAGGCTGGGCAACGGCAGCATGCCCTACCTGATTCCCTTGTTTCTGCAGGTGGAGCTGGGCTTTTCGCCTTTCCACGCCGGGCTGATGCTGTTGCCGACCTCGCTCTCGGCGATGCTCACCAAGCGCGCGGTCACCTCGCTGATCCATCGGTTCGGCTATCGCACGGTGCTGGTGGTCAATACGCTGCTGGTGGGCATGGCGATGGCGGCGTTTGGCCTGCTGGGCCGCGCCACACCCGTATGGCTGATGGTGGTGTTGCTGGTGGTGCTCGGAATCGTCAATTCGCTGCAGTTCACCGCGATGAATACACTGACGCTCAAGGATCTGGAGGGCACCGAAGCCAGCAGCGGCAACAGCATGCTGTCGATGATCCAGATGCTAGCCATGAGTCTTGCGGTGGCGGCCGCCGCGGGCCTGCTGGCGGCCTTCACGGACACGTTCGGTGGCGACACCAATCCGCAGGTCTTCCAGGCCACGTTCCTGTGCGTGGGCCTGATGACCACGGCATCCGCATGGATTTTCTGGCAATTGGCCGATGACGATCCCGGCCGCCGCGAAGGAACTGATGTTCCTGAGATGTCCTAGCACCGCTTAGGATTTGCGTTATATTCTGCCCGACATACCGTGCGTCCAGGCCTGTAGGCGCCGGGGCGCAGGACTAGAATTCAACGGTTTCCTAAGATCTCAATCGCCCATCCATTTGTCCGCCAGGGGGGACTACATGCGATCTATTACTACGGCAGGCTTGCTTGCCGGTCTGGTGTGCGCTGCACCCGTGTTGGGTGCCGACGCCAACGCCGGCAAGGCCGTTTTCCATGCCCAGTGCGCGCTGTGCCACAGCGCCGAGCCGGGTGACAGCGGCGGCGGCCAGGGCCCCAACCTGAACGGCGTCTTCGGCCGCCATTCCGCGAGCACCGATTTCGGCTACACCGCCGCCCTGAAGGCCTCCGGCCTGACCTGGGATGCCGACACCCTGAACCGCTTCCTGAGTTCCCCGACGACCGTCGTGCCAGGTTCGGCCATGGTCGTCCCGATCCAGAACGATGCCGATCGCGCCAACGTGATCGCGTACTTCCAGGCGGTGAAGGACGGGTCCTTCAAGGCCGCCACCGCAGGCGGCGGCGGGCCCCCGAATTTCGCACCACCGCCGGGGTCCCCTGGCACCGGCAAACCCATCAAGGGCTCCGATGACTGGAAGAAGGACGTTCCGGGCCGCATCCATCGCATCAGGCTCGCCAAGTTGCCGGCGCCTTACGACACACCATCGACCGCCAAGTTTCCGAGGCTCGTGCCGCAGCCGGCCGATGCCAAGGTGAAACTGCCGCCGGGCTTCACCTTCTCGGTGTTCGCCACGGGCACGACGGGAGCCCGCAAGATGCTGCTGGCTCCCAACGGGGACATCTTCCTGAGCGAGACGCAGGCCAACAAGATCGTGCTGATGCGTCCGTCAGCCGACGGCACACATGCGGATCAGATCACCACTTTCGCACAGGGCCTGGTGCTGCCGCACGGCATGGCGTTCTTCCCGAATGCCAGGAAGCCGCAGTGGCTGTATGTCGCCGAGACCAACCGCATCGTGCGCTATGCGTACACGCCCGGTGATACCCAGGCCAGCGGCTTGCCGGAAATCATCGTCCCGCAGCTCTCCCCGGTAGCGGGCGGCGGCCACTTCTCCCGCGACATCGTCTTCTCACCGGATCTGCGGAGGATGTACGTGTCGGTGGGTTCGCAGTCCAACGTCGCCGAGGACATGCCGAAGAAGTCGCCCGAGGAGATCAAGGCCTGGGAAGCCGAGCATGGACTCGGCGCTGCCTGGGGCAACGATGTGAACCGCGCCGACGTACTGGTCTATGAGGTGGGTTCGGACAAGCCGGGCAAGGTTTACGCCAGCGGCATCCGCAACTGCGTCAGTCTGACGGTGCAGCCGGACAATGGGGCGCTGTGGTGCACGACCAATGAGCGCGACATGCTGGGTGATGACCTGGTGCCGGACTATTCGACGCGCGTGAAGGCCGGTGCCTGGTACGGCTGGCCCTGGTACTACATGGGCAACCACGAAGATCCGCGGCATGCGGGTGAGCGGCCCGACCTGGCCGGCAAGGTCACTTCTCCGGATGTGCCCTACCAGGCCCACTCGGCGGCGTTGAACCTGACGTTCTATACCGCGACCTCCGGGTCATCGGCGTTCCCGAAGAAGTACGTGGGCGACGGCTTCGCCGTCCTGCATGGCTCCTGGAACCGTGCGTTCCGCACCGGTCACAAGGTCGTACGGGTGCGCATGAAGAACGGCATACCCACGGGTGAGTACGATGACTTCCTGACCGGATTCATCGTCGATGACGGCAACGCCTGGGGTCGGCCGGTCGCGCTGCTGGTCAACCAGGATGGCTCGCTGCTGCTGAGCGATGACGGCGCCAACATCGTCTACCGCATCGCCTACTCGCATTGAATTCAAGAAAAAATTGCATGTTCAAATCAAACATCAGGGCCGCGCTGGCGGCCGGCGTGATCAGCGCCGCGGTGGCCGCTGCAGCCCACGCGGCCCTTCCCGTTCAAGGCGACGGCAGTCGAGGTCGGCAAGCCCTGATAGGATCCCGATTGCCACGCGGGTCCTGCCCGCGCGGCAATTGTGCTCACGGCGCGCTTCAGCCGGCGCGCTTCAGCGCCTCGCCGAATTCCGCGATGGCGCAGATGATGTGATAGAAGCTGCTCGCCGGCGCGGGCTCCGACACAAACTTTCCCTCCCGGTCGATCTTGTCGTACCACAAGCCGCGTGCCCCGTGGTCGAGGAACCGCCACAGTCCCTGCGCGGCTCCGAGCGCACTGTTCCAGTAACGCTCCTCGCCGGTGAGCGCCCCGAGCTTCGATGCGGCCTTGAGCCGTTCGGTCTGTGGCCACAGGCGCGCCGCCGGATCCTTGATGCGCAGATCCATGCCCAGTGAGTTGATGGCGATGCCGCCGCGCACGCCGTGATTCTCGCCGATCTCGAACAGTCGCTCGGCGGCCTTGCGGGTCGGACTGCCGGCCGCGTCGTCCTGGCACAGCAGCAGCCAGGCCCACTCGAACTGATGGCCAGGCTCGATGGCCTGCCCGGGCGTGCCCTCCGCCAGCGGCCGCCAGTGCTCATCAAAGAGTTCCGCCAGCGCACCGTTGCGCGGGTCGATGAAGTGCTTGAGCGCAATGCCGCAGATCTCATCGGCCAGGGCGCGCCAGCCGGGGTCATCGGAAATGGCCTGCCACGCGAGTGCCGCTTCAAACAGATGCATGTGCGGATTGGAGAGCAGCGGGGTGCGCTCCGGGATACCCGAATCGAAGCCCCCACCGGGGCGATGCATCCGTTCGATGAGCCGCGTCCGCAACTGGGTAGCCTGGGTGATGATGTGTTCCGCCGGCCCCAGGACCTCCTGGCAGCTGGCCAATGCGAGCAACGCGAACGCCTGGTCGTAGAGCAGCGCCCGGTCATCACGTAAGGTGCCATCGGGCGCGACCAGGGTGTGGAACAAGCCGTCCTCACGCAGATAATGCCGGACGAAAAACCCCAGGCCGGCGACGACCAGGCTGCGCGCATCGCCACGCCATCCCAGCTTTCCCGCGCGCGAGTACGCATAGACCTGCCGCGTCTGCACCCTCGCCCGGCGCGGCTCGTCGGGGACCGCGGCGCCGGGGATCAGCCGTTCGCTGAAGGTGCGGTGGATGGCATCAAAGCCATCCGTGGCCCACACCGGATAGGCGTCGTCGATCAGCCAGTGGACCAGGCGCCCCTGCATCTGGCGCGCCTGCGGGACAATCGAGATCTTGTTCATGGGCGTCTTTTACCATCTTTTGCGGCAAATTCGCGGCTGCACTTCACGGCCGCGGCAACTGGTCCGCGGCCACCGCCAGGGCCCCGAGGGGCCCCACCGCCGCCCCCAGATCCGAGGGCACGATGAAGCGGTCGATCTGCCCGCCGACCTCCGCGGTGTCCACATAGCCATTGAGGCTGTGCTGCAGCCCGTGGCGAATCATGCCGAACAGCTGCGGCTGCCCCGTCATCACCCCACCGCCGAAGAAAATCCGCCGCGGGCCGACGCTCAGCACCAGTGTCTGGCACAACTGGCACAGCGCATGCGCGACCGGCATCCAGGCCGGATCATCGGCGGGGAGTGCGGCAGCAGGCCGGCCTGCGCGTGCCGCGATTGCCGGCCCCGAGGCGAGCCCCTCGAGGCAGTCGCCATGAAACGGACAGACGCCCGGGAAATCATCCCCCGGCAGCCGCACGGTGCGGATGTGCCCGAGCTCAGTGTGATTGGCGCCGGACACCACACCGCCGTTGACGATGACGCCTGCGCCGATGCCGGTGCCCACGGTCACATACACGAAGTCCGCCAGACCCTGGGCACCGCCCCAGCGACCTTCGGCGCGCGCGGCAGCATTGACGTCGGTATCGATGCCGGTGGGTAGCCCGTAACGCCGGGCAAAGCGCCCCAGCAGTTCAGTGTCGGACCAGCCCACCTTGACAGTGCGTGACACCCACCCAAAACGCGGGGAGTCACGTCGCAGATTCAAGGGCCCGAAGGCCGCGAGGCCGATGGCCACAAAGTCCGCCGCGTGCGCCCGCCACCCGTCCAGCACGGACTCGATGGCCGCCAGCGTGCCCGCCGGATCGTGGGTCGGCAGGTCCCGCTGCGCGCGGATGTCCGCAGGACCCGTGCCCAGAACACAGATGCACTTGGTGCCCCCGAGCTCAATGCCCGCGAGCAAATGGCCAGCCGGATCCTGCATGCCGCTGTTGCTGCCTTGAGTCAACGCGTCGAGAACGCCGCGTACGAGTGTGCCGGAATTACGACCGCAAAGCGCGCGGCCGGCGCCTCCGGCGCGACGGGCGGCAGCTTCTGCAACAGCGCCCCGGTTGCCAGATTGCGCAGCGTCACGACCGCGGCAGGCACCGCCACCTGTACCGACACGGCCTCGTCATTGAAGGACTCCACGACGAATGCGCCATTGTCGTATTCATAGAGGGCCACCTTGGACGGTCCGTCCGCCAGGCGCACAGGTAGCTCGGCGCCGGCCAGGCGCCGCAGGACATTGAGTATCGGCGCCGGCAGCCGGTACAGATCCGCAAAATTATTCGGGATGGTGATCACGAACAGATGCCCCTTGCCGTATTGCGAGTCGGTCACCATCGGAAAGCCATTGTCACCCGCGACGGCGGAAGCCAGCTCCCAGGTATCATTGGTGATGTAGTGCACCTGCGGGATGAGCATGGGTTCGCCGATGTCGAGCACGGCGCGCCCACCCAGGAAGGATTTCACCAGTGCGTCCCGGCCGGTCAGATACAGATCCGCGAGCCGCTCGATGCCGCGCGACTGCAGCTTGCCCAGCAGCCCCGATGTGATGATCACGTTGCCGCCCGCGCGGACCTGCCGTTCGATGAGGTCGACGAGTTTGGGATCCCCCGCCGCATCCTGGGTCAGCAAAATGGTTGGCGCACCCGTCGGGAAATGCGCCTGCAGATCAATGGGGATGCCGATCATCCCCAGGAAGCTCGGCAGGAAATCCTCGCCGAGCGAGGCGAAGGGTCGGTAGACGGCAACGCCCTGGGGTCTGCCCAGCTGGCCGATCACGGCATCCACCTGGCCCAGGGCGGCACCGGCCGGTACTGCATACGTCGGCGGGGGCGCCGCAGCGCCTGCCGCACCGTAGTAGCCACGCAGCATGGCATCGTAGTTGAAACTGAGGTCGGCGCCACCCTGCCAGCGGCCGCGCAGCTCGGGGCCAATGGGTCCGAGCAGCTGTCGATAGTCGAACAATGTGATCTCGGGCGCCTTGGCGAACAGGGTGACCCATATTTGTTCGGCATAGTTGTCCAGGCTGCGTACCCCAGGCGGATCCACCCAGCCACCGTGATTGAACCCCGGCCGCAGATTTTCGAAGTAGCGGAAGCTGGAGTAGCCGTTGTACGCCTGCAGATGCTGCGCGCTTAGTACCGGATCGCGGGTCTCGGTACCGGTATAGACACCGTCGTAGAGAAAAGGCTGCTGCTCCAGATCGAACCCCATGTCCTGGAAGTGCTCGTACCAGTTCGGGAACTTGATGACGATATGGACCCGCGGATTGACCTTGCGGGCGGCGCCGATCACCAGATCGTGCGCCACCTCGCGCATGCGCTCGATGCGATAGGTCGTCCAGGACCTGTTGCCGCGGGCCTTGATTTCCTCTTCCGACTTGCAGCTGGTGAAGAAGAAATCATCCAGGATGATGTCGTCGAAGTGCCGCGCCGTCTCCTCTGCAACGTGCCTGACCCACGCCCGATCCGCGGCATTGGCGTAGCAGAAGGTCTCGAAGCGATTGCGTTCGTTGCGCGTCCAGGTGATTCCGCCGAATGTCCTGATCCCGCGGGCCGCGAAAAATGCCTTGGCCTTCTCCAGGGTGTCGGCGTCCACCAGCAGCGTGTCGCGGTGGGTTTCCAGGTACACCTTGTTGACCTTGACCGCGTGCGAGATGCCCTCCCAGGAGTGCTGCAGCCACTGGTCATCCTTCATTCTGTCGACTTCATACGCCCGTGCGTACACCGCGACGCTGAAGTTGCGGTAATGATCGGCATCCGGCGGCGCCGGCGGCCGCCCCGGTGTCTGCGCCACCACCGCGGACACCGCCAGGCTCGCGAGCAGCGCGGCCGCGAACCGCATCAAGCGGCTACCAACCGGAGGGCGAGTTGTACGGCGCCAGAAAACCCATGGCTTCGATCTGGTGGATCCTGCCGCCGCTGATCTTGAAGATGTGCGCCGCCGGCAGATCGAACGGCGGGTTCTTCACTTCACGCGTGGTCACACCCGGCACACCCCTGATGGGGAATACGTGGTTTTTCATGCTGTGATGGAAGTGCGAGAGGCCGAACGCCAGGCCCGTGAAGGGATCCACGGCCAGCACCCGGATGTTATCGATGTTGTCGATATAGGCCATCATCCCGGTGGTGAACTGCCGGGTGCAGTCCATGGCACTGTAATTGGGCTGCGGCGCGCCTGCCGCCGGCGGCGTGCGGCTGCCGCTGGACTCGCGTCCGTTCTCATGCCGATCGCAGTCCCGGGCCATCGGCGCAAGCTCCCCGTCGTTGAAGTCCAGGGCATCGTAGTAGGAGTAGGCGATGCCCTTGATCTCATAGCGCGGCATGCGCATGCCTTCCGGGACCACCTTGGCGAAAATCGGGCGGGCGACCTCAAGGTTGGCGAGACTTTGCGCACTCAAATCGCGGGCTATGACGTGCTCGGCCTCGATCACGTGTCCCTCGAACACCTGTAGCCGCAGGCCCAGCAGGATGGGTTTGCCGTCCTCCTGCATGACACCCATGAAACCGATCTGACCGGACACCGGATCCGGGACATAGATCTTGAACGTGGTGGGCAGCGCGGAGGCCGTCTTCCACAATCCATCGCCGATCTTCGTCGCCTTGATGTTCTCGACGAACCGGGCATCGGGCGCGAAGGCGATCCGGCTCGGATCGTGGGCCACGAGTGCGGCCAGGTAGTCATCGACAAGGCGGTCGTAGCAGGAGCGGACCCTGCAGTTGATCAGGTTCTGCGCCTGCACCAGTTGCGGGCAGATTGTTACGGCGACGACCAGCAGCGTCGCCAGCATGTACTTCCTATGCATCAAGAAACCCCCTTATCAATCCGATGTGCGCGGACTTCAGTCCAATTGCGGCCGTTCGATGAGTTCGATTTTGTAGCCGTCCGGATCCTGGACAAATGCAATGACCGTGGTGCCGCCCTTGACCGGCCCCGGCTCGCGCGTGACGGTGCCGCCGGCGGCGCGGATGCGCTCGCAGGTGGCGGCGACGTTTTTCACCCCGATGGCGAAATGCCCGAAAGCCGTACCTTGGTCGTAGCTCGGCACCCCGTAGTTGTACGTGAGCTCGATTTCGGCCGACCCGTCGGCATTGCCGGCGCCGTAGCCCACGAACGCCAGCGTGTACTTGTGTGCGGGCACATCGGTGGTCCGCAGCAGTTGCATGCCGAGGACGTTGGTATAGAAATCGATGGACCGGGTCAGGTCACCCACCCGCACCATCGTATGCAGTAGCTTCATCAACACCTCTCCATCTGAGCCCGGTCGTTATACCGCAGCCCATGCCAGTTCGCTATTGATAGCCGAACAGACCCCGGGTCTTGATGACGTGGGCGACCTCGGGCGGCACCATGCTTTCCCATTCCGTGTTGCCCGAGTTGATCTTGCGCAGCACGTCCGGTGAATAGATGCTCAGGTAGGTGCGATTGGCATCCTCCAGCTGGACGATATTCCGCCGCGACAGCAGGTACCCGTACAGCTGTCGCAGGGTATCCCCGACATCCACATCGTTCACGGTCACGAACTGGCCGGTCTGCTGGTCCATGTAGGGGTAGATGTAGAGCCGCAGGTTGTTACGGAACAGCCGGCCGAAACTCTCCAGGATGCCGCCGTCGAGCTTGGTGTAGTACGACTCATCGAAAATGGCCTGCAGATTCATGGCGCCCATCGCCAGGCCGACCCGGCGCGTCGTGTACCGGAACAGGTAGGCCGCCAGGCGGTAGTACTCGGCGAAATCCGAGATCATCACCGTATGGCCGGTCGCCGCCAGGACCTCGGCGCGACTGATGAAGTCCTGCAGGTCGACGGTGCCGTCACTGGTGAGACTGCTCATGGTGATCTCCATGAGCGAGATGGTCTCCCCGGGCTGCACATCCGCGCCCTCCGCTTCGAAGGCACGCAGCGCCGAGCGCGCCAGATCCAGGTTCACATAAGTCACGGGCCGGAAGCGCCCCCGCTCCACCAGCACCGGCTTCTTGTGCAGCACCTCGGAGGGCTGCAGCACCTTGCCATCGGCGGAAAACATCGCCGCCCCGGTCAGGCCCAGCTGCACCAGCCGCAGGCTCATGACGCGGTTGTCGACCAGCCTGAATTCCGGACCGGAGAATTCGATGAGATCGATCTCCAGGCGCTCGGTGCTCAGGCCATCCAGCAGCGACTCCACCAGGCGGTCCGGATCGAGGCTGAAGTACTGTGCGCCGTAGATCAGGTTGAGGCCCACGATTCCCAGGGCCTCCTGCTGCAGCGCGTTTTCCACATCCAGCATGCGCACATGAATGATGATCTGGCTGCTGTCGGCCATCGGTCGCGGCTGGAACTTGATGCCAAGCCACCCATGGCATTCGTTGTTGCCGCGGAAGCTGCGTGCCGACACGGTATCGGCGAAGGTGAAGAAGGCCGTCGTGGTACCGCGGCCGGAGACCAGGCGCTCGATATTCAGTTTCTGCTCGTAGTCCAGCATCGACTGCAGCCGCTCGCGGCACACATAACGCGCGCAGGGCCCGTAGATGGCATCCGACACCTTCATGTCGTAGGCCGAAATACTCTTGGAAATGGTGCCGGCGGCACCCCCGGCGCGGAAGAACCAGCGCACCACTTCCTGGCCGGCGCCAATTTCGGCAAAACTGCCGTAGCAGCCAGGGTCCAGGTTCACCTTCAGCGCCTTCTCGCGCGGGGTCACCGGGTGGTCATCTACGGAGTGCCCGTTCGGGGTTATGCCATTCACGTCGGAAATCCTCCCAGGAACATCGAATCCGAGGGCCGCGCGCTCGTCCAAAGGCACAGCCCTGCCACGTACCCGCCCCTCCCCGGTCACTGAACATAGGATAGCCGAGACCCTGGGCATTAAAATTTCAAAACCCTCACAACGTGAGCTGCACCACGTTGGCGCCTCCGGCCCGCTGCCCGAAAGCGCCGGGAGCCCGGCCTGACCTGGGAGCAGGGCCCGGTCCGGGTTGGGATATCAACGGGTTGCACGAATTGCCCATTTTTACGCGCTGGCGGCAGGCCGCGCATGTGAATTTCCCGCCGCAAATTGGGGTATATTCCCCCGCGATATTTCCCAGGAGACGGCCCATGAATGCCCAGTTGCAGACCTACCCGGCTTCCGAATTCAACCTGCTGATCAATGGTCGGCTGGTCCCCGGCGCATCCACTTTCGACGTGATCAATCCTGCCACGGAGGATCTGCTGGCGACCTGCCCCCGTGCCGACCTCAACCAGCTGAATCAGGCCGTCGCCGCCGCCAAGGCCGCCTTCCCGGCCTGGGCCGCCACGCCCATCGCCGAGCGTCGCCGCCTGCTGCTGCAGTTCGCCGATGCCATCGGCGCCAACCTGGAGGACATCGCGCGCGTGCTGACGCAGGAACAGGGCAAGCCCCTGGCCGGCGCCAAGTACGAAATCGGCGGTGCCATTCACATGATTCAGACCTTTGCCGCCATGGACCTGCCGTTCAAGGTGCTGAAGGAGGGCAATGGCTCGCGCATCGTGCAGCACCACGTGCCGCTGGGCGTCGTGGCTGCGATCACCCCCTGGAACTTCCCGGTCATCCTGCTGATGATCAAGCTGGCCCCGGCCCTGCTCGCCGGTGACACCGTGGTGGTCAAGCCCGCCCCGACGACGCCGCTGTCGACGCTGCGCCTCGGCGAGCTCGCCGCCAAGATCTTCCCGGCCGGCGTCGTCAACATCATCACCGACGTGAATGACCTGGGCAACTCGCTCACTTCGCATCCGGATGTCGCGAAGGTCGCCTTCACCGGCTCCACTGCGACCGGCAAGAAGGTCATGGCCAGCGTCGCCGCCACCATCAAGCGCGTGACCCTGGAACTGGGCGGCAACGATGCGGCCCTGGTGCTGGATGATCTGGACCCGAAGAAGGCCGCCGCGAGCCTGTTCGCCGGCTCCATGGTCAACAGCGGCCAGGTATGCCTCGCCATCAAGCGCGCCTATGTGCCCGACTCCATGTACGACGCCGTCTGCACCGAACTGACGAAGCTCGCCGAGGCTGCCGTGGTGGGCGATGGCCTGGATCCGAACACCCAGTACGGGCCGGTACAGAACGCCACACAGTTCAAGAAGGTCAACGAGTACATCGAAGATGCGCGCAAGAACGGCAAGATCATTGCCGGCGGTAAGACGCACACGGGTCGCGGCTACTTCGTGCATCCGACAATCGTGCGGGACATCCCGGATAATTCACGCCTGGTGCAGGAAGAGCAGTTCGGCCCGGTGCTGCCGGTTCTGCGCTACAGCAGCCTGGATGATGCGATCGCGCGCATCAACGCCAGCGAGTATGGCCTGGGCGGCACCGTGTGGTCGTCCAACGATAAACGCGCATACGAGACGGCGCTGCGCATCGACTCCGGCACCGTGTGGGTGAACAAGCACCTGGACCTGCCGGTTGACGTGCCGTTCGGTGGCGCCAAGCAGTCAGGCTTCGGTGCCGAGATGGGTCAGGAAGGTCTGGAAGAGTTCACTCAGTCCAAGATCATCAACCAGGCCATCTGAAGCTCTGGTGCTCGCAATGCAAGGGCGGTGTCCGCAAGGGCACCGCCTTTTTCTTAGCCCAGACCACGGGAGCATGAGGGGAAAATCGTGATTGCGGGACCTAAATCTGCGGATCAAACCCCTCGCCTGCGCCGGACGATCTGGCTCGCGGCAATCTTCGTGAGTGCCGGGGCCCTGGGGATGGTTCTTGCACATCCCCTTGCAGCGCTATTCCGAACCTCTGCACCGTGGGTTTTCCCGTCCATCGCCGTCGGAATACTGACGATCCTGGTCGTGGTCGCGCTGACCATACTGCCGATGATCACCTCGCGACGCTCATAGATTTTTTCAAGCGCAAGGAAATGACATGAATCTTCACCTCGCGATCGGCCCCCTGGCGGCGCTCATTGCCGGCATCCTCATATTGGTCATGCCGCAACTGTTGAATTTCATCGTCGCCATCTATCTCATCATCGTCGGCGTGACGGGCCTTCTCAATAAGGGAACCTTCGGCTCCAGACTGCGTTGACCTAAGTCTATTTCGCCGCCGGCGGTGCCGCTCCGAGCAGATGGGTATCGCTCGGCCCCATGCCGGTGATCACGATCACGACCGGGTCATCATGGGTCTCGGTGTAGTGCGCCGTGGCGGCAGGCTCGGTGTAGTAGCTGCCGGGCGGCAACGTCTTCAATGCGGCCGGATCGCGTTTTTCACCGTAGCCGACGTACAAAGTCCCGGACACGACGTAGACCGTGCGGTTATCCCGGTGGGTGTGCGGCGGCACGGTGGTGTGCGCGGGCAAGGTGACCTGCACGCTGTAGACCCCGGGCTTGCTCGAATCGCCGTTGAGCGTGACGGAAGCCAGACCGGGCCGCGGCGGATTCTTCTGGGCGATGTCCCGGATGTCATCCGGTGTCAGGCGGATCTGCGGCTCGGCGGCCTGCACATCAGTCGCGGCGGCCACGGCTGATGCACCGGCAACGACCGGCTCGATCCGCAGCAATGCACCATCGTCCTCATCCGTCACCGCATACAGCAGGCCATCCGGACCCTGGCGCACATCGCGGAAGCGCTGGTGCAGCTCGGTGAACATCGTCTCCCGGCGCAGCTCTTCCATTTTCGCATTGAACACGACGCGCTCGAGGCCGCCGGTACGCGGAATCTCTCCGCGGCGCGCACTGGTCACGAACACGTTGCCGGTCCAGGCCGCGAAGCGGCTGCCGGTATAGAAGGTCAGTCCGCCGGGGGCGATGGACGGCAGCCACACGACCAGGGGCTGGTCGATGCCGTCGGCCACCGGGGACTCGGAAATTCGCGGGCCGGCGTAGTCGCGCCCGAAACTCACCTTCGGCCAGCCGTAGTTGTGACCGGGGAGAATGACATTGAGCTTATCGCCGCCGTTGGGGCCCTCCTCGGCATTGAGCACGACCCCCGTGGGACCGATGGCCAGGCCCAGGTGATCCCGGTGTCCCATGGAGAAGATTTCCGCACGCGCGCCGTCGCGGCCGACGAAGGGATTGTCCTTGGGAATGGTGCCGTCATCATTCAGGCGCAGCACCTTGCCGTACACGGTGTCGAGGCGCTGCGGCGAATCATCAAACGGGCCGCCCGTGGTCATGTAGACCATGCCGTGTCCGTCGAACGCCATCCGCGAGCCGCTGGTACTGCCGGAGCCGCCGGCAAACAGCAGCTTCACATGCGTGAGCGAGTGGCCCACGAGTTCGCCACGGAACAGGGACACGCGGCTCTCGGGACGGATCGGCGGCTTGGCATCCGCCGGTGGCGGATTCCCTGCCTGGTTGAACGTGAAATAAACGAAATGGTTGTGCGCAAAGTCCGGATGCAGCGCGACATCCTGCAGACCGCCGTTGCGGAAGGCGGGAGTCGCCGGCAAGCCGTCGATGGGAGTTGGGTCCAGTTGCGCGGTGCCGCCGGCGGCGGCATGCACCAGCCGCAGTCCCGCGCCACGCTCCGAGATCAGCGCATCGCCGGAGGGCAGCAGGGCCACGGCGAACGGATGGTGCAGGCCGCGGGCGACCACGACCACCCGCACCCGGTGCTGCTCTGCAGTATCAAATATGTACTCTGATTGCGTGAGCGCGACTGCATCGATCCCCAGCGGCGCCTGTTGTGCGTGGACCGGATGGTAGCAGGAGGCCAGGCCGATACCGGCCAGCAACTGCAAGCCCAGCGGCGCCCAATGTTGCCCTCGCATCCCACTCTCCCTTAAGTTTGAAGCGACCCTCGCAGGCGCGAGTGTACCCCATGCCTAGAGCTGACCGCGCACGCCGGCAAATACTCCCAGCGCCGGCTGCAGGAAGCCGACCGGATCCTGGTAGCGTCGATCAAAGAGATTGTCGATACGAGCGGACAGCGTCCAGCGGGCATTCAGCGCAAAATTGGCCGCGAGGTTCACGGTGGTATAGCCCGGCGCCGTCAGCCGCGGAATTGAAAAGTCGCGGTTGCCGTCGATCCAGCTGCCAACGTAGAGCAGTGTCGGCTCCAGTGAAAACACATCGGTGAGGTGCCAGTTGGCATCCAGGGTCGCCTTGTGCTTGGGCCGACGCAGCAGCTCCTGGTGCAGGATGTCGTCGTCGGCCTGCGTGAAGGTGTAATCGGCCCGTACCTTCAGCGCCTGCAGGGGCTGCCAGGCAATGAAGCTCTCCACGCCCTGGGTGAGCGCACGGCCGACGTTGGCGTAAGTCGTGCCGGTCACATCAGTTGTGATGAGATTGTGAATATCGTTGCGGAACCAGGTGACGCCGACCTGGAGCGCCTTGTTGAGCAGACCCTGCTGCACGCCGAGGTCATAGCCGGTGCTGGTCTCCGGCTTCAGGTCGGGATTGGCAAAGAAGAACGGCGGAAAGTTCTGATAGAGCTCGCCCAAGGTGGGCGCCTTGAAACCGCTGCCGGCACTGGCCGAAAAGCGGGTATCGGAATCGGCAAGCACGTATGCCGGTGCGAACCGCCAGGTCACCTTGGAGCCGAAGCGTTCGTTGTCGTCGTAGCGGATGTTGAGCGCGGAATAGAAGTGCTCACCCAGATGCGACTGCAGCTCCACCGCGCCCGCATTGTCCGCGACTTCGGCGCTGATGGGCTCATGAATGGCATCGCGGTCGTGCTCGGCATCCAGCACCAGCGTCTCATCCGAGGCAAGACGCACGGCGCCTTGCCAGTCGACCTTGACGCGGTCACCCGTGTTCACCGACGCACCGAAGTTCGGGTCCAGGTTCAAGGTCCACGCACTGGAGTACGCGACGCCCAGTGTCTGGTCCAGCACCCCATCGAAACTCACCAGGTGGCCGCTGAGCCGGGTGTAGTACTGCGAGGTGTCGCTCTTGCTTTGCTGTGCGTCCGGAAAGCTCGGAAAGGCGAAGGGGTTATCGCCGGTGAATGCGTAGTGCGCATCGGTGAAGCGACCCACCAGGTTCACATCAAAACCCGGGGTCACGGTGTAGCCAAGCCGGGTGGAGGCCGTGAGGTTGTCGTAGTAATCGTCCAGTCGCGCCTCACCCGGTTGCAGCAGCTCAAGCGGGGTCACCGGCGTGGCGCCGGAATGCAGATGCTCCACATTCGCAGCGTACTGCCACTGATCCGTGGAACCGCCCACCGCAAGTGTCTGGTTGAACGTATCGAAGGACCCGCCTTCGAGACTGCCGGAGAGACTGAAGGGTCCCTTGCCCGCCTTGGTCGTGATGCTGATGACGCCGCCGATGGCATCGGATCCATACAGGCCGCTTTGAGGGCCGCGCAGAACCTCGATGCGCTCGATATCGGAAGCCAGCAGCTGGCCAAAATCAAACGTCGCGCCGGAGTTGCTCGGATCGCTGACATCGATGCCATCGATCAGCACCTTGGTGTGATTGGAATTGGTGCCGCGCATGAACACCGAAGTCACGCCTCCAGGACCGCCGGATTGCACGACATTCAATCCGGGCACGAGCTTCAAGACGTCGGTTACCGTGCGCAGCTGCTGGCTTGCGATGTCGTCAGCCGTGATGACGGTGACACTGCTGCCCACCTGCGACTGCGGGGTCGCGATCCGGGTTGCCGACACCACCATGGTAGGAAGCGGCTCCTCCGGAGTTGTGGCGTCCTCCGCGAAGACAGCCTGCATGCACAGAAGGGTCGAACACAACACTCCGGCAACCGGAGCAACAGAAGACTTGGGCACGGTAATTCTCCGCAACAACGACACAAAATGTCGTCGCAGCGGATTACCCGCAGCTCCTGACGCACCCCGGCCAAAAGCATGGACGACGGCACAGGGCTGGTCTCCTGACTCCCGGGTCGTCGTTCTCGTCCGCCTTCCCGCAGCCTTTCTCCAAAGCCGCAGTGGCACTACCGGACGATCACTCACCGGTCACAGTTGCGGGGGCAGCCGCGGCATTCAACCGCGTTCCCATTCAAATCCCCTCATCGGGGAACCCTGCGCGTTCAACTACGCGACGCAGTATAGCAGCCGCCGCGTCAGGGCAACGCGAACACCCACACTGCCGCGCCGCGGTTGACGGGACTGGGCAGTTCGGGCACGAGCGGCGCGAAACTGCGGGCGTGGAAGCCCCCCGCCCCCACCACCAGGGCAATGTACTGCTTGCCGGCCACCGCGAAGGAGATCGGACTGGAGCTCGACACGTCGTTGAGACGGCTGTGCCAGACCTCCTTGCCGGTCGCGCTGTCATAGGCGTGAAACACGCGGTCAAACGTTGCATCAAATGTCAGGCCGCCGGCCGTGGTCAGGACGCCGGAGGTGATCGGGGCCCGCTGCCGCACCATCCAGACCACCTTGTGCGTGGCCAGATCGAGGGCTTCCAGACGGCCGTACTTGCCGTCGCTACCCGGGCGGGGCCGGATGCCCCAGTTGACTCCCGAAGACAGCGCCAGCCCGGCGCCGCCACCCGGCACCGGAAAGATATCCATGCACGCTTCGTTGAGGGGCATCACCAGGATCCCGGTGCGGGGGTTCCACGAAGCGGGCAGATAGTTCTTCGCTCCGGCGCCATGCGGACAGACCATCTTGACCTTGCCGTCCCCGGGATACAGGTCGGTGTTCACCTGCTTGCGACCGGTGGTCGGATCGATCGCGCTGACGATGTTCTGCAGACCAAGATCGATGGAGAAGAGATACTGCCCGCTCCTGGCATCCAGGGCATCGTAGATCCCGATCTTGCCCGTCGTGATCAGCACCCTGCGCGGCCGGCCCGCTATCGTCATGTCGATCAGCTGCCGCTCGAAGGCCCAGTCCAGGTCCCACTGGTCATTCGGAAAATGCTGGAAATACCACACCAGCTTGCCGGTGGCAGGATCCACGGCCAATGTCGAATTCGTGTACAACGCGTCGTTGCTGAGTCCCGGCGCGGACTTGCGCGGCAGCAGCGGGCCGGTATCGTAGGTATTGCCGGTGCCGAAGTACGCAAGCCCCGTGCCCGGATCGTAACTGCCGGGGGTCCAGATGGAAGCGCCGCTGCGGGACATGAAGGGAATGCCGTTCCAGCTGTCACCGCCGGGCTCACCGGGCTTGGCGATGGTGCCGAGCCGCCACAGCTCGCGGCCCGTTGCCGCATCCAGGCCGACGAGTTGCGGCCCGCCGGGCTTGGCGCCGATGCCCGTTCCGGCAGTACCGACCAGAACCCTGCCGTTGACGAGCAATGGGCCGCCATTGAGCTGTTCGCGGATGCTGTTGTCGCCGATCTTGGTATCCCAGACGACCTTTCCGGTGCGCACATTCAACGCGATGACGTGCACATCGGAGGTGCCGATGTACAGTTTGTCGCCCCACAGCGCGATGCCGCGCTTCTGGAAGGGTGCAACTCCGGCCTCCAGAATGGGGTTGTACTGCCAGATGAGGTCACCGGTCGCGGCGTTGAGCGCCTGGACCGTGTCACCGAAGCCCTGCATGAACAGCGTGCCATCGCGCACCAGCGGCACCCCTTCGGTGGACCCGGCAGGCAGCGTCCAGCTCCACACCAGATGCAGCTGCGCGGCGTTGCCCGCCGTGACCTCCTTGAGTGGGCTGAAGCCGTGTCCATTCCAACCGCGCCGCCAGGTCAGCCAGTCCTTGTCCGGAGGATCCGCGAGATCCGCCGCGCCGACCGCGGTGAAATGATCGAGGGGATTGGGCAGTGAGACGGTCTGCTGCGCGGTGTACGGCGAAAAGGCCATGATGCTGAAGCCACTCGCCGGCAGGGTCATCCGCGCCAGTGCCCGCGGATCCGCGGGCAGCTCGGTATGTCCGGCGACGATCGCGTTTTCCTGCAGCACATAGGCAATCAGCGCCGCATAGGTCGCAGGCTCGAGCGAGCCGGGATTGGCGGTGGGCATGGTCGTGCGGGCGATCTGGTACAGATCCAGCACGCTGCGGTCGCCGTACTTCTTCATGAACGCCGGCCCCTTGAGCGGGGCACCCTGCGTGCCATCATTCAGATGCGGGCCGTGACACGACACACAATAGGTGCCATAGGCAGCGCGTCCGGCTTCGGCCTGCTCGCGTGTATAGGACAGTGCGGCATTTTGCTGGGCCTGCGCCCAGGTGACCGCGCTGCCGAGAAGAACCACGCACGCCCCCACTGCGCCTTTCAGAAGCGACATCCCCATCCCCCCTTTTTTTCCAGCACCGCCCGCGATGGCGTTGTTTCTCAGTCGCTCTTAGCCGCCGCGGCCAATGCCGCACCCACGATCTGTTCGGCTTCTTTGAATATCTGCTTCAGGTGCTCCGGCCCGCGGACACTTTCGGCGTAGATCTTGTAGATGCTCTCGGTTCCCGAGGGTCGTGCCGCGAACCAGCCGCTGGCCGTGACGACCTTCACGCCGCCGATTGCGGCACCGTTGCCCGGCGCCTTGGTCAGCACTGATTCGATCTTCTCGCCGGCAAGCGTCGCGCTCGTGATCTGCTCCCCGGAAAGCTTGGAGAGCGCCTTGCGCTGGGCCGCATCGGCCGGTGCATCGACCCGCTCATAGGCCGGGTTGCCCAGCTGGGTGGTGAGATCGTTGTACAGCTGGGACGGATCCTTGCCGGTGCGCGCGGTGATTTCGCCGGCGAGCAGGGCCAGCGTGATGCCATCCTTGTCGGTCGTCCAGACGCTGCCGTCCTGGCGCAGCAGAGTCGCCCCGGCGCTCTCCTCGCACACGAAGCCCAGCGAGCCATCCACCAGCCCATCGACAAACCATTTGAATCCAACCGGCGTCTCGAAGATCTTGCGCCCGAGCTGCTGCGCGACCTTGTCCAGCATCATGCTGGTGACGACCGTCTTGGCAACGGTGGCCTTGGCATTCCACCGTGGGCGGTTCGTGAACAGGTAGTGCGCCGCGGCCGTCAGGTAATGGTTCGGCGGCATGAGCCCGGCACTGCGCGTCACGACACCGTGGCGGTCGTGATCGGTGTCACAGGCGAATGCGATGTCGAAGCGTTCCTTCAGGCTGATCAGGCGCTGCATCGCGTTGGGAGAGGAGGGATCCATGCGGATCTTGCCATCCCAGTCCAGCGTCATGAAACGGAAAGTCGGATCGACCGCATCGTTGGTGATGGTGAGATCAAGCTTGTACTGATCGGCGATCAGCGGCCAGTAGTGCACGCCGGCGCCGCCCAGCGGGTCCACGCCCATGTGCACGCCGGAGGCGCGGATCGTATCCAGGTCGATCACCGATGGCAGGTCATCGACATAATTGTGCAGGTAGTCGTGCTTGTGCGTGGTGCCCAGGGCGCAGGCCTGGCTGAACGGCACCCTACGCACGCCATCGAGCTTGTTCGCCAGCAGCTCATTGGCCTTGTTCTCGATCCACGACGTGACCGCCGTGTCCGCCGGGCCGCCATTGGGCGGGTTGTACTTGAAGCCGCCACTGTCGGGCGGATTGTGGGAGGGAGTGATCACGATGCCATCGGCGAGGCCTCCGGTACGCCCCTTGTTGTAGGTCAGGATGGCATGTGAAATGACGGGCGTCGGGGTGTAGTCCGTGTGCTCATCCGGAATCATCACCGTGACCCCGTTGGCGCCGAGCACCTCCAGCGCACTGATGTACGCCGGCTCGGAGAGCGCATGGGTGTCCATTCCCAGGAACAGCGGGCCCCCGATGCCCCGCTGGGTGCGGTACATGACGATGGCCTGAGTGATGGCCAGGATGTGCGCCTCATTGAAGGAGCGCAGGAAGGAACTGCCACGATGGCCGGAGGTGCCGAAGGCCACCTTCTGGTCAGCCATTGCCGGATCGGGGGCGTCGGCGTAGTAGGCACTGACCAACCGCGGAACATTGACCAGCATGGATGCCGGTGCCGGTTTTCCGGCCATCGGGTTTATTGTCATGTGTTTTCCTCGTCAGATTTCTGAAGTTTTCACTTGCGCACCGCGGCCCCGCAGGCGAACATTTGCCTAATTGTCGCATTTGCGACAGCTATGCGTGGATACGGGTTCGCCCTGTTTTGGGCAAGCTGTGCTGAAGTTACGGCACGCGGGAGAGACTCCCTCACCTGACCCCGGCCCTCCACTCCTTATGTTGGGGTCTTACGATCCTGATCAGCGCCGGACACCGGCTGCCTGGGCTTTACGGATTTTTTTCATGAGCAAGAGTTACTTACGCGAAGGCATCATCCTGGGGCTCCTGTCGGCGATCGGCCCGTTCGCCATCGACATGTACCTGCCCGCACTGCCCTCCATCGGCCACAGCCTGCATGCCGATGCGGCCACGGTGCAGTTGAGCCTGACCGTATTCTTCATCGCGGTCGGCGGGGGTCAGCTGCTGTACGGTCCGCTCTCGGACATGTATGGCCGCAAGCTGCCGCTGTACGTGGGCCTGGTACTGTTCTGCTTCGGCAGCCTCGCCTGCGCCCTCGCTCCCAACGCGGAACTGTTCCTGCTCGGGCGCTTCGTGCAGGGGCTCGGCGCCTGTGGCGGCATGGTGATTCCGCGGGCGGTCGTGCGGGACCTGCATTCCGGCGTGGAAGCCACGCGCCTGATGTCGCTGCTGATGCTGGTGTTCAGCATCTCCCCGCTGCTCGCCCCGCTGACCGGCAGCTTCGTGATCCAGGCCACCGGCTGGCGCGGCGTATTCTGGATGGTGCTGGGCGCGGCCGTCATCGGCTTCGGCATCCTGACGACTCTGAAGGAGTCCCGGCCCCTCGCCGCGCGCGCCAACAGCAGCCTGCTGAGCGCATTCCATTCCTACAGGCGGCTGCTGCTCGACCGGCATTTCATCGGCACAGTGCTGATCGGTACCTGCGGCATGGCGAGCTTCTTCCTGTACCTGTCGAATTCGCCCTTCGTCATGATCGAGCACTACCATTTGAGTCCACGCAGCTTCAGCCTGCTGTTCTCGCTGAACGCGGCCCCATTCTTCATCGCGGCCCAGTTCAATGGCACGATTGCCACCCGCATCGGGCTGAAGAACCTGGTGCGCCGCGCCTCGACCGGCTTTGCCGTGTCGATGCTGCTGCTGCTGGGACTGTTCGCCGCGGGCGTGGACCATCTGGTGGTGATGGTGGCCCTGCTGTGCTGCGCCTATGCCTGCTTGGGGATGACCGTGCCCACCTCTTCCATCCTGGCGCTCGAGGAGCACGGCGCGATCGCCGGCACCGCCTCCTCCCTGATCGGCACGCTGCAGTTTGGTTTGGGCTCGGTGGTGATGGCCTTCTCCGGAGCGTTTGCCAATGGCGCGCCGCTGCCCATGATTGCCGGCATCACCCTGTGCGCCGTGCTGTGCATGGGTTTTGCCCGGATCACGCTGCGGCACAGCGCCCATCCGGCGGTCGCCGCGGCCTAGCTGAAAAAAGGTAGTGCCGTCACGTCCTCGGGGGGCACGGGCTGCAGTTCGAGGCCGGCGGCCCGCCAGCCGCGCAGACCGTTTTCGATCACGGCGACCTTGAGCCCGAGTTTCAGCAGATCACGTGCGACGCGCACCGCGGTGGCCTGACGCTGGCAGGTGCAGTACAGATAAATCTGCCGGTCCTTCGAGAACTTCTCGAGGTTCGCCCGCAGGGCATTGGGATCGACGCGACTTGCTCCCGGGATGCGCACGGCGCCGGGGTCAAAGTAGCCGTGGCTGCGCACATCGAACACCACCGCCTCATCCGCGCCCATGTCCCGGGCAACGATTCTGGCAGGCGCGTGCGGCACCAGTTTGCCCAGGCCCCGCGCCTTCCAGGTGCTCCACAACAGCCACAGTGCGTAAGCCGTCAGCGCGATCAGCACCACGGCCGTCGTCAGATGGCCGAAGTGTTCATAGAGACGAATCACGCTGGCAACGGCATCGGCGCATAGGAAGCCCACGGTAAAATAGGCGCCGATGTACAGCATCGAGCCGGTCGCATCCAGCCACAGGAACGACCAAAAGCGCATGTGCATGCTGCCGGCGAGCGGTGGCGCCATGGTATTGATACCGGGCAGGAACTTCGCAACCACGAGCAGCGAGCGGCCGCGGCGGTGAAAGGTATCGGCGGAGGTGATCACGCACGACTCCGGATTCAGCGAAATCCGGCACAGTGTGCCCAGCAGCCACCAACCGGTCTTCCGGCCCAGCAGATACATCAGCGCATCACCGGCGACCATCGCGGCCAGGGCACCGCCAAAGACCCCGGACACCGAGAGGTGTCCCCTGGCACTCTCCGCTGCCGCCAGGATCAGGCCCACCGCCACCGGCACCGGCAGACCCAGCGCCTGGAGGAACACCGCCAGCGACAGCACCAGCACGCCGTGCTGCGCAAGGTCCATCAGCGCTCCTGCGCCTACTTCAGCGCCTTGCTCTTGGTCTCGATGGACTTCAGCAGATTCTTCCACGAGGCGTTGAAGGACTCCGCGCCCTCCTTCTGCAGCTGCGCGGCGAGCGCCCCAAGATCCACGCCGGCCGCGGCAACGGCGGCGAGCGCCTGCTCGCAGTTGCCACCGTCGGCGCCCAGGGCCCCTTGCAAGGTCCCGTGATCGCCAAAGGCGAGCAATGTCTCCTCGGGCATCGTGTCCACGGTATTGGGTGCGGCAAGCGCCGTCACGTACAGGGTATCCGGCGCTGCCGGATCCTTGACGCCGGTGCTGGCGAACAGCAGCCGCTGTGGCCGTGCGCCCAGATTCTCGAGCCGCTGCCAGCGATCACTCGCCAGCAGCTGGCGATAGGCACGGTAGGACTGCTGACCGACGGCGATACCCAGCGTGTTGCGCAGCTTCTGGGGGAGCTTCTCCATGGTCGCCTTGTCCCAGCGGCTGACGAACAAGGAGGCGACGGAGCGTACGTCAGGACTCAATCCGGCACCCACGCGGCGCTCCAGTCCGCGCAGGTAGGCTTCGGCTGCAGCCTGGTATTGCTGCGTCGAAAACAGCAGCGTCACATTGACCGCAACGCCCTGGAAGATCGCCTCCTCGATGGCCGGAATACCCTCGGGCGTACCCGGGATCTTGATGAACAGATTGGGCCGTCCGGCCTTGTCGTGCAGCATGCGGGCCGCCGCCAGGGTCTGCGCGGTGTCGTAGGCCAGCAGCGGTGAGACTTCGAGCGAAACCCAGCCATCAACCGTCGCCGTGCGTTCGTATACCGGCTTGAACAGATCCGCCGCACGCGTGAGATCGGCGATGGCCAGTTCGAAGAACAGGTCCTCGCTCGACAGCCCCTTCTTCGCGAGCGCGCTGATGTCCGCATCGTAGGCGCTGCTCTTGCTGATGGCGTGATCGAAAATCGTGGGATTGGAGGTCAGTCCGGTTACTGACAGCCCCGAGCTGATGTAACGCCCGAGGGTGCCGTTGTTGAGGATGTCCCGCGTGATGTTGTCCAGCCACAGGCTCTGTCCCAACTCATTGAGCTTGCGCGGCGCCTCGGAGCGCGTAGAGGTTTCGGTCGCCATGGTGATCACTTCCTATCGCTGCCAGAGAATATGGTTCGCTTCCAGGGGCACGGCGGCACCGGCCAGGCGCGGCACGGCGCGCGCCGTGTAGTCACCCGCGGGCCGGTTCGCCGGAACGGCGGCGCGGTACAGGGCACAGCCTGCGCCGTCATTGGCGCTCGGCTGGCTCTGCAGCGTCATGTCATACACCTGCGGGCCGGCGCCGTCGATACCGTTGGCATACAGTTGCACCGCCAGGTCCTGCGGTGCGAGCCCCGCCAGGAACAGCTGCACGTCGAATTCGAAGCCGCCGGCCGTGGTGGCAGTCGTCAGGCTCTCAAAGCGCAGCTTGTCCCATGCGCCATCCAGTCGCTCGCGCCAGCGCAGCAGCTCCTGTCCATGCGAGCCGCCGTCAGCCTTGCGCCGCTGCCACTCAAGGGCGGCCGGCAGATAGTAGCGCTGCGTGTAATCGTGCACGGCGCGGCTGCTGGAGAACTGAGGAGTCAGCGTCGCCATGCTCTCGCGCATGCGCGCGATCCAGGCAGTCGGTACGCCGGCCGCATCGCGGCTGTAGAACTGCGGCACCACCTCGCGCTCCAGCACGTCAAGCAGTGCTGCCGCGTCGCGATCATCCCAGGCGCCCTCGTCCCCGTGGGTCTGGGCATCCCCGATCGCCCAGCCGACGCCCGGCTGGTACGCCTCCGCCCACCAACCGTCCAGCTGCGACAGATTGATGCCGCCGTTCACGAGTACCTTCATGCCGCTGGTGCCGCAGGCTTCCCAGGGCCGTCGCGGCGTGTTGATCCACACGTCCACGCCATGCACCAGCTGCTCGGCGACCGCCATGTCGTAGTCGGCGAGGAAAATCACATGATTGCGGGCATCCGTGCCGCGGATGAACTGCACCCACTGGCGGATGAGAGCCTGGCCGGGCGCATCGGCCGGGTGGGCCTTGCCGGCAATGATCAGCTGCACGGGACACTCGGCATTGGACAGCAGCCGCAGCAGTCTCGCGGCGTCCCGGAGCAGCAGGTTGGGCCGCTTGTAGGTCGCGAATCGCCGCGCAAATCCCAAGGTGAGCACTTCGGGGTCGAGCAGCTGCCGGGCAGACTCGGCGACCTCGGCAGTTTCGCCCGACACCATCAGCATCCGGGCCAGGTGCTCACGGGCGGAGCCAATCAATGCCGCCCGCGATTCATTGCGGAACCGCCACAGATCCGCATCGCTGAGGCGGCGTATGCCCACGGCGGCGGCACCATCGGGCGATTGCCAGCAGTCCACCGCGCACGCTTCGGTCCACAGCTTCTCCGCCTGCGCGGAATCCCAGGTGGGCATGTGCACGCCGTTGGTGATATGGCCCACCGGCACTTCCTCTTCGGGCCAGCGCGGAAAAAGATTCTCGAAGATCTGCCGGCTTACCTTGCCATGCAGACGGCTGACGCCGCTCACCGCGCCGCTGCCGTGAATCGCGAGGTACGCCATGTTGAAGCTCTCGGACCAGTCCTGGGCATTGGCGCGGCCCAGCGCCAGCAGCTGTTCGGTGCTGATGCCGAGGGCACTCCTCGCATACGCACCCAAGTACTGCTCGATCAGCTCCGGGGCGAAGCGGTCAAAGCCGGCGGCCACGGCGGTATGGGTCGTGAACAAGTTGCCGGCGCGCGTCGTCGCAAGCGCCGTGGCGAAATCCTGTCCGGACTCCCGCATCCAGTCCCGCGCGCGCTCCAGGACGGCAAAAGCGGCGTGTCCCTCGTTCAGGTGGCACACCTGCGGATGAATGCCCAGCGCCGCCAGCAGGCGCCAGCCGCCGATACCCAGGATCAGTTCCTGTCGCAGGCGCAGCTCGGGGCCACCGCCATACAGTTCGCTGGTGATGCCGCGCCAGGCCGGAAAATTCGCCGGATCGTTGCTGTCGAGCAGCAGCAGTCTGGTGCGGCCCACCTGGGCCTGCCAGGTGCGCAGCCAGACCGGCTGGCCCGGCAGGTCGACCCGCAGGCGCAACCACTCCCCGTTCGCGGTGCGCAGCGGAGTGATCGGCAGCTGATCCGGCGCGTTGTAGGGAAACAGGGCCTGCTGCCCGCCGGAGCGGTCGATGACCTGCCGGAAGTAGCCTTGCTGATAGAGCAGTCCGACGCCGATCACGGGCACGCCCAGGTCACTCGCGGACTTGAGCTGATCCCCGGCCACATTGCCCAACCCCCCCGAGTAGATGGGCAGGGCTTCGCTCAACATGAACTCCATGCTGAAGTACGCCACCTGCTTCAGGGTACTGTTGGGATGGGCAGTGCCGAACCAGCCCGGACCGGCCAAGGCGGCCCGTCGCGCGCTCACGACCTGGTCCAGTTCGGCGCGAAACCCGGGATCCGCGAGTGCCTTGCCGAGCTGCTCCCGGGACCCGGTCTGTAGAACCGTCCAGGGGTTGCGCGTGAAGTCCCACAGCTGCGCATCCAGGTGCCGCCACAGCCGGTCTGCCCCGTGATCCCAGGCCGAGCGCAGGTCCAGTGCGAGCTCGGTGAGCGCGCCCATTCCGTCATCGTTCATGCTGTGGCTCACTTTACGCGTCGCAACAGGCCTTCGAATGTCATCCTTTGTCTGAAACTGCGCGGCGTGCCGCCGCCTTCGCCCCGCGCATGCCCCGGTGTAACATGCCCCACCGGCAACTCAGGATAAAGTATGCACCCCAAACTGGACGACCCGGCACTGGATACCCTGTTTCGCACGGCGCGCACGCGCAACGGTTGGAGTCCCGCGCCCGTCAGTGACACTCTGATCCACGAGCTTTACGACCTGATGAAGTGGGGGCCCACCTCGGGCAATGGCAGTCCCGCCCGTTTTGTATGGGTGCGCTCCGCCGAGGGCAAGGCCAAACTGGCTGCCGTGGCTTCCGAGGCCAATCGCCCCAAGATCCTTGCCGCGCCGCTTACGGTCATTATCGGGTACGACCTGGAGTTCGGCGAGCAGATGCCCAAGCTGTTCCCGGCACGCGGTGAGGCAATGAAGGCCATGTTCGCCAAGGCACCCGCAATAGCCGAGTCGACGGCGTTTCGCAACAGCAGCCTGCAGGGTGCCTACCTGATCATCGCGGCGCGCGCCCTGGGCCTCGACTGCGGCCCGATGTCCGGCTTCGACAACGCGGCCGTCGATCGGGAGTTCTTTGCCGATACGCAGATCCGCTCCAACTTCATCTGCAGCATCGGGCACGGCACGAACGAGAACCTGTACCCGCGCAATCCGCGTCTTACCTTTGAAGAGGCCGGCCGGTTCGCTTAGAACCGATCGGGATTGATATATGAGTTCACTTTCTTTGCGCGAGCAGCTGCTCAAGGCCGGGCTCGTCAACGAGCAACAGGTGAAGGATGCCGAGCGGCAGGTACAGCGCAAGCAGTACCAGGGGCAGAAGCATCAGCCGCGGGCCCAGCGTAACGGTCCGACGCCGCAG
>Ga0302313_10000223_pt1 | contig 53854 bp, 56 predicted proteins | sample III_Palsa_N2_2_FD_200454 | JGI IMG/M metagenome (GOLD analysis project Ga0302313, IMG submission 200454) | Peat permafrost microbial communities from Stordalen Mire near Abisko, Sweden - III_Palsa_N2_2 | ecosystem: Environmental > Terrestrial > Soil > Palsa > Peat permafrost | place: Sweden...
TCCCGGCCACAGCGCCGCTCGCCGTCCGCGAAGCGGCCGCGGCGCGCCTGCTAAAGGCCGACCCCGCGAGCGCCCACAGCTGGGCGCTGGTGAGTTATATGGACTGGCTCAAACACAACTATCACCTGACCCCGGTCGGCCTGAACGCACTCGATCGCTCCTACACCATGAGCCCATACGATCATGACATGGCGCCGTGGCGGGCCAGTTTCACCCTGGAGAACTGGGACGCTCTCACGCCGGCCCTGCGGCAGCTGGAGGTCTCGGAAATGAACTGGATGTTCGTGCGCGACCTAACCGTCGGCGTAGAGCTGAAGACCAGACTAAAGGCCATCAGAAACCCCGCAGGCCGCGCATTTGCGAGACTGGAGTTGGTCCTGGCGCCGTAACGGCGCCGCGGCCCGTCTAGTAGGATCCCTTAGCCAAGAAGACCGCAGGGACCGTCAACAACAGTATCTTTACATCCCAAGATAGGCATTTGCTGCGCGCATACACTGCGTCCATCGCCACCCGCCGGCGATAGGATGTGTCATTACGGCCGCTGACCTGCCAAAGGCCGGTAATGCCCGGCCGTACTACGCAATAGCTCTCGAACCGCGCGCCGTAACGCACGACTTCCGACCGGACGATCGGCCGGGGCCCGACAATGCTCATATCACCGCGCAATACATTGAACAGTTGCGGCAGCTCATCCAAGCTGGACCTGCGCAGGAAGTCGCCCAGCGGCGTGATCCTCGGATCGCGCTTGAGCTTGAAGTCTTTCGCCCAATCGGCCCGAGCTTGGGGATCGGTGGCCAACAGCGCCGCCAGGCGCGCCTCGGCGTCCACCACCATGCTGCGGAACTTCATGCAGCGGAACGTGCGGCCGCCCAACCCGATACGTTCGTGGCCGAACAGCGCCGGCCCCCCATCGTGCAACTTGACGCCAAGGGCGAGCATGATGAGCAGCGGAGCGGTGAACAGAATGACGGCCAGGGCGATGACGATGTCGAAAGCCCGGCAAAGCGCGCCTCCCGCGACTGGCCGCGGGGGGTCAGGCTTCGCGACGGCCGCTGTAGCCGATGTCTCGCTTTGGTCAATCATTGTTGCGTCATACATTGTCATAGCCTAACGCATGCCAAAATCGGGCCAGCAACCAGAGCCTTAATCTTAACCACCGATCTCGGGATGCGATAAACTGCAGAACTCGCCAGTTATAGCCAGAACTGCTTTACCGCACCCAGACTAATCACCGCAACTCCCGTTCTCGTGACACGCCAACATGACGTTAGCGTGTAACCTAGGTTAGCGGTCATAATGAACAACCCCAAGACAAGGTTCACTGAGTTCGCGGTTCGTCAACCAATCTGAACTAGTTTCGGGCGGCTTACGGGCACGGGGCGGGCATCATGACCAGAAATATGGCGGCGGCCGCCCTAGAAGCGCCCCTGTCGACTATTGAACCGGCGGTCCGAGCCGGGCCTCCTGGCCCCCAACTGGTCTCAAGCGAAGCCATTCCGGTCGCCTCCCACGTTCACGACCTGCAAGATTTGCTCGCCCGCCGTCTGGACGCGCCAGCACCGGCGAAATGGTCGGCCCGAGCCACCGTCGGTTTCGTGATGCTGGTCTGCGGCGCCTTGTGGGCCGGCGTCTTTCTCGCCATAGGCCTGCTGATTCATTGAGGTCAGGCCCTGGCGTCGGCGACGACGTCCCGCTTGCTAGCCGATTTGGGACGCTTTGACCTGCAGGATGGTGCGCTCCTCGCCCATCAGCCGGACGGCGGTCAGCACCCCAGTGGCGTAGGCGCCGGTGTCGATCCCAATTCGGCGCTCGCCGACAAACGGCGCCTCTTCCGGCGTATGGCCGTGGACCACCACCTTTTCGAAGGGCCGGCGCTCATTCAGGAAGACATCGCGGATCCACATTAGATCATGCTCGTCCTGATCCTGGATCGACAGGCCAGGACGCAGGCCCGCATGGACGAAGGCGTAGTCGCCGACGACCATGATCAATTCGAGACCGGACAGGAAGGCCAGGTGGGAGGGCGGCATGCGCTGACCGAACTCTTCACGCGCCCGCTCCCATTCGGCGGCGTTATCGCGCTGCTTCGGCGGATTGACGCCGTAGGACACCAGGGTCTGGCCGCCCCCATACTCCACCCATTCGGCGCCGGCCCCGGCGTCGGAGAGGAAGTTGATCATCGCCTCCTCGTGATTGCCCTTCAGGGTGCGAACCTCGAAGGCGGCCTCGGCGCGCAGGCCGATAAGGCGATCGATGACGCCCTTGGACTCAAGCCCGCGGTCGACATAGTCGCCGACAAACACCAGCATGGGCCGCTCGGACGGGCGGAGCTGGAGCACGTCGTCTGCGATCCGGCGAATGAGCGGGTCGAGCAGGTCAAGCCGGCCATGCACATCACCCACGGCATAGACCAGCCGCTCGCCGGTCGAGGGCTTGGCTATGCTCCGCGACTTGGGTGCAAAGCGCGCTAGAAGACCAGAGACCAAGATCAATATCCGTAAAGCCGGCGCGGCCGGATCGGCCACGCTCATCCCAACTATACCCCTGGCTATAACATATGGTTGCCCGGGGCCGACGTCGCCAACCGTGATCCGCGGTGGGGCGCGGCCCGATCAGCCGCGAAGGCGCAACAGGCTGTCGCGAAAACGACCAATCAGGATCGGTGCGTAACCCGCCATTACGCCGGCGATATCGCAGATCAAATCCTCGGCGCTGGTCAGCCGATGCGTGGGCGTCAACATGCGGATGACTTCCAGCACCACGGCGAAGGCGATCAGACCGAGACTCAAGGCGGTCAGACTCTGACGGGGAAGGCCCGCCGCCGCGACGACCGCCAGGAAATAGAAGACGGCGAAGTGCTCGACGTGAAACGAATAGAAGATGTGAGGCACCAGGCCTACCGGCGCGAGCGACGCGAAGGCCACCGCGATGAGGCCCCAGGCGCCGACGGCCAAGGCCGCGATCATCCAGGGCGTCGGATTTGGGGTCTGACGATTTTCGGCCATGGGGCCCTCCGCTTACGGCGCGACTCTACGACATCAGGCCAGGGTTGGACCACCACCCTCGTGATCCAGGCGACTCCGATTGATGCCGCGCACAGACGCGCACGCGAAGAGATGCGCGTTAACGATTTAGAATACTTGATTTCGAATAGGTTACTTTCAATGATGAACACGAAATTCATCGTATACAATATTTAACCACGCTTATTTTCAAATTGTAATTTAATAATAATTGGCTGTTTACTTTGTCTATTACCCAATAATTCAACGAGGATGCGTAGTATTTCCCTACGAAAGGGAATCTTATGCGTTATTCTCAGATCGATATACTGGCCCGCCGGCTCACCGCGTTGGCAGGTTTGGCGACACTGAGCCTGCTCAGCGCTTGCGCGAGCACGTCGTTGCAGCAATCCAGCGCCATGGCGCTTGGTCCACAGGCCCCCGCGCCGATGGGTTATCTTGAATTCTGCGCGCGACGGCCGGAGCAATGCGGTCTCAGCCAGGTCGCTAATGCAGTTGGCGCTCCGCTCGACGCGGAGCTGCGCGCGCAGGATTTGCGGCGGCGATATTACTGGGCGATCGCCTTGGCCGATTCCCCCGCGCCTCCGCCCCGGCTCACCCCCGCCTCGGGCATGGCCACCGCGAGCGCAGCCTCGGTCGACCACGCGGTGTGGCGCAGCGCCCCGCCGTCGATCGTCGACAATGGCGCGCCGCGTCTCAATCCCGCTACCTGGGGCGGCTCCACGCAGCCCCTGCTCCAACCGGCCGTGCTGACGTCGTCACCGTCGCCGGATCCCTTCCAGGTCAAGGCCGCGCCCGCGCCAACCGACCAGGCCAACGACCCGCTCAACTTGAGGGACGCCGACGCCGATGCGCCGCAGACTGTCCAGCCTATCGCCGTCACCCCGCAGGTGATGACCATGCTGGACGGGGTCAATCGGCATGTGAACGAGGCCATCCGCTACGGCTCGGCGCGCACCCTCTATGGCAATGCCGACTATTGGACCCTGCCGCTTGAAGCCGGCGGTCTGCGGGCCGGGGATTGCAAGGACTATGTTCTGGAGAAGCGCAAGGCGCTCGTCGAACAGGGCGTGCCCGGCGCCGACCTGTCCATTGCGGTCGTCGTGCTCCGCAGCGGCATCGCCCACGCCGTCCTGCTGGTCGCCACCGACCACGGCGAGCTGGTCATGGACAGTCTGTCGTCCTGGATCGAGCCCTGGAACCAGCTGGACTACCACTGGATTTCCCGCCAGGCGCCGGGCCAGCAACTGGTCTGGGTCAAGGTCGAAGGCGGCGGGCGGGGCTAGCTTCCCGCCAGACGTTCGCACGGCGCCGCCAACGACGCGAAGACCTGGTCGGCATTGGCTTCAAGCTGCGCCATGCGCTGCTGCGCAGACAAGTCCGGCTGGCCGATCACCATAATCTGGGTGTGCTTATAGCCATCCGCGGCGAAGGCGGTCGACGCCGCCTTCAGCCCCGTCCGAAAGGCCCTGCGGATATCCGGCGGAAAGTCGTCCTCGCGGAAGGCGGGCTGCAGGGTCAGCACCAGCTTGCGGTCCCGCTGAACCCCCGCGGCGAACGCTCGCTCCATGCGATCAAACCGGATGCGGTCGTCAGGCCAGGGCGTATAGGAATTGGCCTGCAGCATCAGCGTGGACAACTCGTCCCGCCAGCCGATGAACTGGCCATAACAGCCAGCCAGCGCCAGAACGCCCGGCGGCGCCTTGGCCTTCACCCCATGATGAGGTGAAGGCTTGTCGCCCGGCTTGGGGTGAGGTGGCTTCCGCGCGGACTTGGGCGGAGCGCTCGGACCGGTCGGCGGTTTGATGCTCGGCGTCTTATGGGCGGGCGGGGTGGGCGAACTTTGGGCTTCGACCGGCGCCGCGCCGGCAAGCGCCCACGCGAGGCTTGCGGCGGCGAGAAGGGCTGCTGCGACCTTCGCCGACGCCATCAGTTGGTCAACAACTTGTCCAGCCGGTTCGGGTCCAGGTGCAGCGCGCGCAGGAAGTTCAACAGAAAACCATCGCTGCTGTCGGCCAAGCCCAGAAGAAAGCGCATCGTCAGCCCCGCGGCGCCCTCGAGCGCGAAGTCACAGTCGGTGATGACGTTCTCGCGCAGGGCGGTCGCCGCATAGCCCTGATAGATCAGCTTGCATCGCGTGAACCGGCAGCGCTCGAATTCGACGCCGTCCAGGACGACATCCTTGTCGGCGAATTCCTGGTCACTGATCAGCATTGTAGCCCCCGCGGGAACACCCCAAGCTTGCAGCCTGACGAGTCCGTCGGCCTCATTAGCTAATTTTGTTAAGGACATGAAGTCAAACCAATCCGCCCAATGAACAGTTCGAGATGTTCACCAAGCAGGTCTCGGGCCAAAATCGTTCACCGTGGCAGAGACTTGGCTTGACGATGAGCCCTTGACGCGGCGTCGACAGTCCAAGGCCGTGCGACAATTTTACACAAAGTTAACTCGAATCGGCATCTTTTGCTCTCTAACCGGCATTAGTCCGGAAAGGGATGGAGACGCCGATGGTCTATGCCGTCAGCGACAGAGTTATTCGGAGCGCGCCCACCCGGGGTGTAAGGGTCGCCGCGCGTCGCCGAGTCACACCCTCGATCACCCTTCACTGGCCCCGCGTCATTGCGCTTTTGGTCAATGTCCTAGTTTGGATCGCCATCATCGCCGTGGCGGCGCACGCGTTCCAGCGCTAGCCCCAGCCCACCAGCGCGAAAAATCCCGATACCCGTAGCGCCGCCTGCTTGGGCGCCGCGCGCCTAATTCCATGCCTCGCAGGCGGGGATTCATGGTGCGATGCACAAAAAGGGTTGCCTAAGATAGGACCCTGTCCGTATATTAACAAACTGGAAACTTCACAGTATGTGCCAGTTAGCTTGGCCGTAACGTCGCGGTCAAACCTGCGTTTGGCGTACAAGTTGCAGCCGCCGACCATGCGGCTCCTAGCACGGGACTCCGAGCAGGCCGCTGCTCCACAGTATTGGCGCAATATACTTAACGAAGCTGGATACTTAACGAAGCTGGCGATCTTTCTGTGCGCTTAAGGAACTTTATGTCTGGAACCGTCACATACGGTCGGGGTTTGGTGCGTCTCGGCAGGTCCGAGGCCATCGACCAGCGCGCCGAGCACGGCTCCAAGCTGCTGCTGGTCCTCGGCGGCGCCGCGATTGCCCTGTCCGCCCTCTCGATGGCCCATGCGCTGGCGCGGCCAGAAGCGCCGCAAGCCCATGACCCGCGCGTGCTGGCGGAGTTGGGCTATGGGCTTTCCGATGGCGGCCCACGTTTCGCCGACGTGGCCGATCGGGCGGTGCTGACTCTGGTGAAAGCCTACGGCGTCACCACCTCGCCCCAGAGCCTGCTTGGCCTTACCCAGCTGTCCCAATCGACATCCCAGGTCGCGCCGCAGGCCTATCGGCAGCTGACGCCGCAACAGGCGCAGGCGATCAACGTCTCCATCCCGTTCTCAAAGCTGCCCAATCCCGCCGCGCTGGCGTTCCGGATCGATGCGTCGGATGTGGCCGACCGCGCCCGCGCGCTCGATTGCCTGACCGCCGCCGTCTATTACGAGGCCGCCTCCGAGAGCGACGATGGCGAAGCCGCCGTGGCCCAGGTGGTGCTGAACCGGCTGCGTCACCCGATCTTTCCCAAGACGGTCTGCGGCGTGGTGTTCCAAGGCTCGGAACTGCCCACCGGCTGCCAGTTCACCTTCACCTGCGACGGCTCGCTGAACCGGCGCCCGAGCGCGGACGCCTGGAAGCGCGCCCAGAAGGTCGCCGCCCGCGCCCTGGACGGCTATGTGATGAAGCAGGTGGGCGAAGCGACCCACTATCACACCCAATGGGTGGTCCCCTATTGGCAGCCCACCGTCACCAAGCTGACCCAGATCGGCGCCCACATCTTCTATCGCTGGTCCGGCGGCATGGGCTCGCCCGCAGCCTTCCACGGCCAGTATGCCGGCTTTGAAGCGCCGCCCACGCCCATCTCGGGATCGGAACAGCAGATCGTCGCCGCGCCCGCGCCAGCGGTCATGACGGTGGCGAGCGCCGATCAGGCGAGCCAACCGGTTGTCGCCCTGACCCGCGCCGATCAACCGGCCGCCGCGTCTGGCGCGACGCCCTCAGCGAACGGCTCCAGCGCCGCCGCCGAGGTGGTCGCCGAAACGCCGAAGCTCGCACCGGAGGTCAAGGCGACCCTCGCCGCGCCGACGCCCCGCACCAGCTTCTTCGGCCACGGCGCGACAAGCACCGCCAGGACCAACTGGTAGTTCCAGTTAACAGGCCCGTCCGGCTTCGCTAGGGTTTTCCAGGCGCACTATCGCGTCGCCGGAGCCCATCATGCCCTTCACCACCCTCGGCGATCTCAAGGTCTATTACGAACGCCAAGGGCCTGCTCAGGGGCTGGGCGAGCCTCTGCTGTTCATCTCTGGCACCGGTTCAGACCTGCGGGTCCGCCCCGGCGTCATGGACGGGCCGCTGCCGAAACAGTTCGACGTGCTGGCCTATGACCAGCGCGGCCTGGGCCAGACCTCCAAACCCGACATCGCCTACACCATGGCCGACTATGCCGACGACGCGGCCGGGCTGATGGCGGCGATCGGCTGGGACAGCGCCCATGTGGTCGGCCTGTCCTTCGGCGGTATGGTGGCGCAGGAGCTGGCGCTGCGGCATCCAGGCCGCATGCGCCGGCTGGTGCTGGGCTGCACCTCGCCCGGCGGCGCGGGCGGCGCCTCCTATCCCTTTCACGAGATCGGCCATCTGACGGGCGAGGCCCGGGCGCGCCACCTGATCCCAATTTCGGACACCCGGCGCGACGACGCCTGGGCCAAGGCCAATCCGGAACAGTATGCCCAGTTCGTCGCCATGGGCGCGGCCGATCCGTATGCCCACGAGCCCGGCCACGCGGCAAGCGCCCTACGCCAGCTCGAGGCTCGCGCGGCGCACGACACCTGGGATCGCTTGTCCCAGATCAGCTGCCCCACCTTCATCGCCGCCGGGCGCTACGACGGCGTCGCCAAGCCGGAGCCCCAGGAGCGCATGGCCGCCCGCATTCCGGGCGCCAAGCTGCAATTCTTCGATGGCGGCCACATGTTCATCATCCAGGACCGCGCGGCGTTCCCGGCGATCGTGGAATTCTTGAGCCAGACGTGAGGAGAATGGTGGACGCGACAGGGATCGAACCTGTGACCCCCTCGATGTCAACGAGGTGCTCTCCCGCTGAGCTACGCGTCCATTTCCACGGGAAGGCGGGTATATAGTCGAGGGCTCGCCCCTGCAAGCCGCCTTTGGAAAAGCATTACAGCCCTCAGGCCGCGGCGCACATCCGTTCCACTTCGGCGACGATCTCGCGCAGGTGGATGGGCTTGGACAGGACCTTGGCGCCGGCGGGGGCGCGATCGCCGGCAGACAGGGCCACGGCCGCGAAGCCGGTGATGAACATGATGCGCAGGTGCGGCTGGCGGGCGGCGGCGATGCGGGCCACCTCGATGCCGTCGATGCCGGGCATGACGATGTCGGTGAGTAGCAGATCGAACCGCGCATCGAGCGATTCAACGGCGGTCTCGCCATCGGGACAGGACACGACCTCATACCCCGCCCGTTCCAGCGCCCGAGTCAGAAACCCGCGCAGGGAATCGTCGTCTTCGGCCAGGAGGATGCGGGTGGCGGCGAAATCTGACATGAGGCTCACGAGTAGCGGCGTCCAAGGGGCCAACTGTAGGGCGCCATATGTAAACCGGCGATAAAACTCAGCTCTTGCGTTGCCGCGACGGATCGCCTCGCCGATAGTATGGGCAATGACGGCTCCGCCAGACACCTCCATGACCGCGCAGGATGCGCTGGACCAGGCCCTGCCGGATCATGAGGCGGCGCCGTTCCAGATTCATGGCCGGGGCGATCCCGCGCCGCGGACCCCGCTGGTGTTCGCCTCCCCCCACTCAGGCCGGCTCTATCCGCAGGAGATGATGGCCGCTTCCGTCCTGGACGCCTCCGCGATCCGCCGGTCAGAAGATGTGCTGGTCGACGCCCTGGTGCAGGCGGCGGAGGCGCATGGCGCCGTGGTGATCACCGCCGCCTATGCCCGCGCCTATATCGATGTGAACCGCGAGCCCTATGACCTCGACCCTTCCATGTTCGAGGACGAGCTGCCGCCGTTTGCGCGCGGCCGCTCCGCCCGGGTGGCGGCGGGATTGGGCTCCATCGCCCGCATTGTCGCCGAGGGCCAGGAGATCTACAGCCGCAAGCTGACCTTTGCCGACGCGGCCAGGCGGATCGATACCGTCCATGCGCCCTATCACGCCGCGCTGGAGGGGCTGATCGGCGAGGCCGTCGCGGCGTTCGGCGCCGGGGTGCTGATCGACTGGCATTCCATGCCCTCCGCCGCGGCGCGGACCATGGGGCAGAGCGGCGATTTTGGCGGCGCGGGAATCTGCGACCTGGTGCTTGGCGACCGCTTCGGCGCCGCCTGCGCGCCGCAGATCACCGCCCTGGTGGAACGCGAGCTGGAAGCGATGGGCTATCGCGTCGCCCGAAACGCGCCTTACGCCGGTGGCTACACCACCGAATTCTATGGCCAGCCACGCAATCACGTGCACGCGCTGCAGGTGGAGATAAACCGGGCCCTCTATCTCAACGAAGCGACGCTGGAGCCGCATTCGGGATTCAAGCGTCTGAAACGCGACCTTGAGCGGGTCTTCGCCGCCCTGGCGGCGATGTCGTTCAAGGATCTCTGATCGCCGACTTGGGGCGCGGAGCACACCGACAGATCAGCGGCGCCGCCAACTGCGACAAACCGACACGACTAGTGGGTTTTTTTACTAAACCTTCGCTATAACATCTTGACACCGCTCAGATCATCGTGCATCTGAACACTGTCAATATCGTAGGCTCGCACCCCGCTATTGGCTTGGGATTAACCGGCTACGCACCGCGAAGGGGCGATCTAATGATGAAGTTTGGACTTATTCTGGCGGCCGCCATGGCCGTCTCGAGCAGCGCCATGGCCGATGGCGGCTGGTCTGCAAAGCTGATGGCGCCCACCAAGCAAGCCGAAGTCGACGCCGCCGGCGTCGTCTGGACCTGCAAGGACGCCGTCTGCACCACCCTGTCGGACGTGTCCGACGTCGACCCGCCGGCGGCCTGCGAAGGCCTGACCCGCGAAGTGGGCGCCGTGGCCTCGTTCGGCGCTATGCCCGCCGACAAGCTGGCCAAGTGCAATCGCGTCGCCAAGCACGCCTAAGACCGTCAAGAGGCAGCGGCCGGTCTGACCGCTGCTTCCACCTTCAGCGGGGCGCCCACAAGCGGCGTCCCGCCGTCCGGTTTCGAGACCGGTAGTCCATCCATCCAATGCAGTGAATCCAGGAATTTGCGGCCGTCCGCCTCGTGCGGGTCCTCGGCGACGCCCTGGTAGATAGCCTCGTACAGCCGGCCCCTGTGCATCGCCATGCGCACGACGATGTCGGACACCCCCACGCTGAGCGTTCCCTCCCAGGCGGTTTCGCCGGCCCAGGTGACTTTTCGGCTGGAGAGCAGGGTTGCGTCGTCGGCCAGGGCGAAGTTGCGCAGCCGTTCGTTGAACATCCCCTCGCTGGCATTGCCCGGCAGGTAGTAGTTGACCACCGTCACCAAGAAGAGCTGATCGCCTTCGTTATCCATATAGACCCGCTCTCGGCCATTCGTGGTCAGGCGGCTGGAGGCATCGGGCGCCTTGGGAAAGTCGATGCTGAAATCGCCTTCGTGGGGCCTGTAGGCGCCGGGATCTTGCGGCATCAACGCGGCCATGCAGACCATCGGCGCGCATAGGCCGGACGCGATCGGCGCGAACAGTGCGATGACCGCGGCGATGCGCATGAACCGGCCCCCCGTACACGCCAAGGACGATAGGGCCGAGCGCCCCGTCGCGGCAAGGGTCGACCGTGTCGCCGCCTGATCCGGGAACGCGCAGCGGCTTAGGTCGTTAATCAGGATAGGCGCGAACGGGCTAAGTTCAGGAAGGCGCCAAATTAGGGAATGAAACGGCTACTCACAGTCGTTCTGGTTTTGGGGGAACCTTGACCGGAGGCGATCATGAACAGTTATTTCTTTTATATACACGACCGAAGATACAGCGTTCCGCAATTTGTCGTCATAAACGCATCGAATGACGAAGAAATTGTTGTTTTTGCTAGGAAATATCTAACGGAATCGCAACATTACCTTTCGATCGACATTGTCGACGGCGATCGTGACGTCGCGCGCGTGGACCGGTGATCCCGGTCCCGCGCCGTCAAACCGGTCTTGGCCGAAGGTCGCCTGCCCCTTAGCCCGCTTGCCCCATACCCCGCTTGAATGGCGCGCCTAATCGGGCCACATGCGCGGTATGAACGACATCTTCCCCAACTGGCATGGCACCACCATCCTGGCCGTGCGCAAAGGATCCTCCACCGTGATCGCCGGCGACGGCCAGGTCTCGATGGGACCGACCATCGTCAAGGGCAACGCCAAGAAGGTCCGGCGGCTGGCGGGCGGCAAGGTGCTGGCCGGGTTCGCCGGCGCCACCGCCGACGCCTTCACCCTGATCGAACGGCTCGAAGCCAAGCTGGAACAGTATCCGGACCAGCTGGCGCGGGCCTGCGTCGACCTGGCCAAGGACTGGCGCACCGATCGCTACCTGCGCCGACTGGAGGCCATGCTGATCGTCGCCGATAAGAGCGCCATCTACACCGTCACCGGCGTCGGCGACGTGCTGGAGCCGGAATATGGCGTGGCCGCTATCGGCTCCGGCGGCCAGTTCGCCCTGGCGGCGGCCCGGGCGCTGGTCGACTTCGATCTGACCGCGGAAGACATCGCCCGCCGCGCCATGGCGATCGCCGGCGACATCTGCGTCTACACCAACGGCGCGCTGACCGTTGAGACGCTGGAAGGCTGAGAGACCTTTACATGACCGAGTTTTCCCCGCGCGAGATCGTCTCCGAGCTCGACCGCTTTATCGTCGGCCATGCCGAGGCCAAGCGGGCCGTGGCCGTGGCCTTGCGCAATCGCTGGCGTCGTCGCCGCGCGCCAGAAGCTATCCGCGACGAGATCACGCCGAAGAACATCCTGATGATCGGCCCCACCGGCGTCGGCAAGACCGAGATCGCCCGCCGGCTGGCGCGCCTGGCCCAGGCGCCCTTCCTGAAGGTCGAGGCGACCAAGTTCACCGAGGTCGGCTATGTTGGCCGCGACGTCGACCAGATCATGCGCGACCTGGTCGAGCAGGCCATGGCCATGGTCCGAGACAAGCGCCGGGGCGCCGTGCGCGCCAGGGCTGAAGCCGCCGCCGAGGACCGCATCCTCGACGCCCTGGTCGGTCCGGCCGCCCAGCCCGCCACGCGGGATAGCTTCCGCAAGAAGCTCCGCGCTTCCGAACTGGACGACAAAGAGGTCGAGCTGCAGCTGGCCGACACCGCCTCGCCCATGCAGGGGTTCGACCTTCCCGGCCAGCCGGGCGCCTCCATGGGGGTGCTGAACCTGTCGGACATGATGTCCAAGGCTTTCGGCGGCCGCACCAAGACCCACAAGACCACTGTCGCCGGCGCCTATGCCCCGCTGATCGCCGAGGAGAGCGACAAGTTGCTGGACCAGGACGCCCTGACCCAGGAGGCGCTACAGCTGGCCGAGACCAGCGGCATCGTCTTCATCGACGAGATCGACAAGGTGGCTTCGCGCTCCGACCGCGCCGGCGCCGACGTCAGCCGTGAGGGCGTGCAGCGGGACCTGTTGCCGCTGATCGAAGGCACGACGGTTTCGACCAAATATGGGCCGGTGAAGACCGACCATGTGCTGTTCATCGCCTCCGGCGCCTTCCATGTGGCCAAGCCGTCGGACCTGTTGCCGGAACTGCAGGGCCGGCTGCCGATCCGGGTCGAGCTAAAGCCGCTCAGCCGCGACGACATGCGCCGCATTCTCACCGAGCCCGAGGCCAATCTCATTCGCCAGCACCAGGCGCTGATGCTCACAGAGGGCGTGACGCTCACCTTCACCGATGACGCCATCGACGCCCTGGCGGATGCGGCCGTGGCCGTAAACAGCTCGGTGGAGAATATCGGCGCGCGGCGGCTGCAGACGGTGCTGGAAAAGGTGGTCGAGGAGATCAGCTTCACCGCCGGCGACGGCGCCGAGGCGGCCGTGACCATCGACGGCGCCTATGTCCGCGACCGGATCGGCGCGCTGTCGCAGGACGCGGACCTGTCGCGGTTTATTCTTTAGGGGCGAGCGTCCTTCGAGGCCTCGCTGCGCGAGGCGCCTCAGGATGAGGAAGAAATGTGGGCTGCAAAATAGGTCCTCATGCTGAGGTGCGAGGCGCAGCCGAGCCTCGAAGCACGCACACCCCTACCCCCGCTCCAGCCGCGCCTTCCGGATCGCCTCTTCCAGCGCCGCGGCAAGATCGTCCCGCTCGCCCGGGCTCAGGGCGGCGCCGACGATCACCGCGCGGCCGGATAGATGCAGGCGGACTCGGGCGTGGTGCTCTCCAGCGTCGTCGAGGGCGACCTTGGTGAAGGCGGTGGGCGAGGTCCAGACGGTGCGCGCCTGGCGGCCGTACTGGTGCAGCACCTTCACCTCCTGAGCCGAAATCTGCACCCGTTCGATCTGCCCGGCGCCCTTGTAGTTGAACCGAAACGCCAGAAAGACGCCCAGCACGTCGAGGCCGAGGAAGATCGGCACGGGGAAGGCTTTCAGCGCAAAGACGAAGAAGCAGCCGGTGATCAGGTTGAAGGTGATCACCAAGCCGATCACCCAATAGAAGCCGCGCTTGGACAGCGACCGGTGCGGCGTGATTTCCGCGTCCATGTAGAGGGTGGTCATGGGGGATTCCTATCACGGAACCCTATGATTGAAGCGCTCATCCCCGCGCAAGGTTTGCGGTCTTGGCTTAAAACACGGCGCACGCCATGGTCCGAACCATGCCCGCGAAGCCCAAGCCGAAATCCAAGCCTGCCAAGCGGCGTATCTCCTCCGCCGAGAAGACCCGCATCCAGACCCTGTTCGAGCGGTTCGCCGCGGCCACCGCCGATCCGCGCACGGAGCTGAGATACATCAGCCCCTATACCCTGGTCGCCGCCGTGGCCTTATCGGCGCAAGCGACCGATGTGTCGGTAAACAAGGCCACCGAGAAGCTGTTCGCCGTCGCCGACACGCCTGAGAAGATGCTGGAGCTCGGCGAGGCGGGGCTGATCCCCTTCATCGCCTCCATCGGCCTGTTCCGGACCAAGGCCAAGAACCTGATCCGGATGTCGCAGATTCTGGTGGAGCAGTACGGCGGCGAGGTTCCGCTGAACCGGGAGGCGCTGATGGCGCTGCCGGGCGTTGGCCGCAAGACCGCCAGCGTGGTGCTGAACGAGCTGGATATCGAGCCAGCCATCGCCGTCGACACCCACGTCTTTCGCGTGTCGCACCGGCTGAAACTGTCGGGCGGCAAGACGCCGGACCAGGTCGAGCACGATCTGATGGCCATTGTGCCGGAGCCTTATCTGACCCGAGCGCACCATTGGCTGATCCTGCATGGGCGCTATGTGTGCGTGGCGCGCAAGCCCAAGTGCGGGGTGTGTCTGGTGGCGGATCTGTGCCCGTCGAGGGAGCTGTTTATCGGGGGTTAGTCCGAGGGGTTACGATCTCTCCGACTACACGCCTACGACCCCCGCCATCGCTCTGCCAAACGCCGCGCCGCCATCAGGCGCCAAGTCCAGGTAAAGGTCCGGCTCGATGCACTCCAGCTCCATCAGGCGCAGCACACCGTCTTCGCCGCGCAGTAAGTCGATGCGGGCGTAGGCTAGCAATCGGCCGGCCGCCTTCAGCACCGCCGCGCCCGCTTCCAGGGCCTCGTCCGGCGGCGTGATCGCCGCATAGCGGCCGCCGTGCTGGAACTGGATGCGGAAATCATCGGCGCGGGCGATCTTGGCGACGGCGTGGCTGAAGGCGCCGCCGAAATAGAGCAGGGAAATCTCCCCCTCCCCGGTGATCGCCGGCAGGAAGGGCTGCAGCATAGCCGGGCCGTCGGGGCCGCCTGCGAGCGGCTCGCCGTCTCTATGCCGCACGGTGGCGTGGGAGCCGCCTGAGACCTGCGGCTTGACGATGATCTCGGGACCGAACCGCGCATGGGCCTCGGCGAGGATCGTGGGGGTGACCTGATCGGCGAACAGAGTCGGGATGATAGCCGCGCCGGCGGCTTCCAGTTCGGCCAGATAGGTCTTGCGGGTGTTCCAGCGCAGGACGTCGGGGGGATTGGCCACCCGGACGCCTTCGCGGTCTAGCCGGTCCAGCAACGCCGCCCAGGCGTCGGGTTCGCGATGATAGCTCCAGGCCAGCAGCGGCGTGACGGCATCGGCGCCGCTCAAGCTCCCGACATCTGTCCACGGCCGGGCCTCGACCACAAATCCAACCGCCTCCAGCGGCGGCCGCAAGCGCCCGACCCAGCGGTCGAGGATCATGGCGAACCGGGGTTCGTCGGGCGACGGGGTGAGGATGACGAGACGGGTCATGCGCGCTCCGCATTGCCAGAGCGCGCCATAATCCTATAACCGCGCCGCACCCTCACACCGGACCCCTCGCACATGACCGCACTCTATGATGTCGCCGCGCTCGGCAACGCCATTGTCGACGTGATCGCCACCGCCGGCGACGACTTCCTTGAGCGCGAAGGCCTCGTCAAGGGATCGATGGCGCTGGTGGACGCCGAACAGTCGGCGGCGCTGTACGGGCGGATGGGGGCGGCGATCGAGACTTCGGGCGGATCGGCCGGCAACACCATCGCCGGCGTCGCCAGCCTGGGCGGCCGCGGCGCCTTCATCGGCAAGGTCGCGGGCGACGTGCTCGGCGACGTGTATGCCCACGACATGGCCGCGATCGGCGCCAGCTTCCACGGCACGCGGCTGATCGGCGGCGCGGGCACCGGCCGCTGCATGATCAATGTCACCCCCGACGGCCAGCGCACCATGTGCACCTACCTCGGCGCGGCGACCGAGCTGGCGCCGGCCGACGTCGATCCCAAGGTGATCGAGGGCGCGACCATCACCTATTTCGAGGGCTATCTGTTTGACCCCGAGGAGGCCCGCAAGGCCTTCGCCAAGGCCGCGGGCATCGCGCGCGCCGCCAACCGCACCATCGCGCTTTCGGTCTCCGACAGCTTCGTCGTCCATCGCCACCGCGAAGCCCTGCTCGCCTTCATCGCCGCCGAGGTGGACGTGCTGTTCGCCAACGAGGACGAGATCGTCGCCCTGACCGGCGCGGCCAACTTTGCGGACGCCACCCAGGCCATTCGCGACAAGGTGAAGATCGCCGCCCTGACCTGTGGCGCTCAAGGCTCCGTTGTGGTCGCCGGAAGCGCCACCCACCAGATTGACGCCGATCATATTGAGAAAGTCGTGGACACGACCGGCGCGGGCGACCAATACGCGGCGGGATTTCTCCACGCCTTGGCGCAGGGACGTCCGCTGGACCAGTGCGGCCGGCTGGGCAACCTCGCGGCGAGCGAGGTGATTACCCACTATGGCCCCCGCCCGCAGGTTTCGCTGAAGGACCTCGCGGCCAAGGCCGGACTTTAAGGAGCGCGCCACGAATGGCCGCCAATCGCACGGCAGAGGTGGTCCGCGAGACCAAGGAGACCCAGATCCGCGTCAGCGTCGATCTGGATGGGACCGGTGCGTCCCAAATCTCCACCGGCATCGGCTTCTATGACCACATGCTGGAGAGCTTCGCCCGGCACGGGGGCTTTGACCTGAGGGTCGAGACCAAGGGCGACCTGCACATCGACATGCACCACACGGTCGAGGATACCGGCATTGTCCTGGGGCAGGCGGTGAACAAGGCGCTGGACGGATTCAAGGGTATCCGGCGTTTCGGCTCGGCCTACATTCCCATGGATGAGACGCTGACGCGCTGCGCGCTCGACCTCTCAAACCGGCCCTATCTGATCTGGCGGGTGAACTATGTGCGGCCAAAGGTCGGCGACATGGACACAGAGCTGTTCAAGGAATTCCACCACGCCTTCGCCATGAACGCCGGCGCCTGCGTGCATCTGGAGACCCTGTACGGCGAGAACAGCCACCATATCGCCGAAAGCGGGTTCAAGGCCCTGGCCCGGGCGCTGCGCCAGGCGGTGGAGCTGGACCCCAAGACCGGGGGGCATGCGCCTTCCACCAAGGGCGTGCTCTGAGATCCTCATGCGGAGCATAGCCCTGATCGACTATGGGTCGGGCAATTTGCGCTCGGCCGAAAAAGCCCTCATTCGCGCGAATGCCGGCCTGTCGACCCCCTGCGAGATCCACACCACCGACGACCCGCACCTGATCGCGCGGGCGGACGCCATCGTGCTGCCCGGCGTCGGCGCCTTCGCCGCCTGTATGAGCGCCTTCAGCGCCCGCACCGGCCTGACCGAGGCGATCACCGAGGCGGTGCGCGGCAGAGGCGCCCCCTTCCTGGGGATTTGCGTCGGCATGCAGCTGCTGGCTACGCGCGGCCGCGAGTTCGGCGACACGCCGGGCCTGGATTGGATCAGCGGCGACGTGGTGCGGCTGGCGCCCGACGGCGCGCAGTACAAGGTGCCGCATATGGGCTGGAACGCCCTGGAGGAGGTGGCCGACCACCCGCTGTTCACCGGCGTGGCGGATGGCGCCCACATGTATTTCACCCACTCCTTCGCCTTCTTCCCCGAGGACGGCGCGGACGTGGCGGCCAAGACCGACCATGGCGGACTGTTCCCCGTCGCCGTGGCGCGGGGCAATGTCACCGGCGTGCAGTTCCACCCCGAAAAATCGCAAGGCGCGGGCCTGAGGCTTCTCGCCAACTTCCTGGAATGGCGACCATGATCCTCTATCCGGCCATCGATCTGAAAGACGGCCAGTGCGTGCGCGTGGTCCATGGCGACTTCGCCACAGCCACCGTGTTCAACGAAAACCCCGCCGACCAGGCCAAGACCTGGGCCAAGGCCGGGTTCGATTGGCTGCATGTGATCGACCTGAACGGCTCGGCCGAGGGGCGGGCTGTGAACGGCGCAGCGGTGGAGTCGATCCTGAAGTCGGTGTCGATCCCGGTGCAGCTGGGCGGCGGCATCCGCACCCTGGCCAATATCGAAGGCTGGATCGAGGCGGGCGTCAGCCGCGTGATCCTGGGCACCGTCGCCGTCCGTGATCCGGAACTGGTCAAGAAGGCCGCCAAGGAATGGCCCGAACAGGTCGCCGTCAGCGTCGATGTGCGCAAGGGCAAGGTCGCCGTGCAGGGCTGGCTGGAAGACTCGGGCCTCGACGCCCTGACCGTGGCCAAGCGGTTCGAGGATGTGGGCGTCTCGGCCCTGATCGTCACCGACATCGACCGCGACGGCGCCCTGATGGGCTTTAACGTCGACGCCTTCGGCGCGGTGGCCGACGCCCTGTCGATCCCGGTGATCGCCGCCGGCGGCCTGGCCAACGTCAAGGACATCGAAGCCCTGCGCGCGCGCAAGGGCGTTCCGATCGCCGGCGCCGTCCTGGGCCGCGCCCTCTATGCCGGCACCATCCTGCCGGGCGAAGCCCTGCTGGCGGCCGTGGCCTGATGCTGAAGGTCCCATATGCTCAAAGTTAGGGTCATCCCCTGCCTGGACGTCAAGGACGGGCGCGTGGTGAAGGGCGTGCAGTTCGTCGAGCTGCGCGACGCGGGCGATCCGGTGGAGCAGGCCTCGGCCTATGACGCGGCCGGCGCGGACGAGCTGATGTTCCTGGACATCACCGCCAGCGTCGAGGGCCGCGGCGCCATCCTGGACGTGGTCGCCCGCACCGCGGAGGTCTGTTTCATGCCGGTGGGCGTGGGCGGCGGCATCCGCGCGGTGGAGGACGCCCGGGCCCTGCTGCGCGCCGGGGCGGACAAGGTTTCGATCAACACCGCCGCCGTGCAGGATCCCGAGCTGATCACCCGCTGCGCCGACGCCTTCGGCTCGCAGGCGGTGGTCTGCGCGGTCGATGCGCGACAGTCGGCCAGCGGCGGCTGGGAGGTGTTCACTCACGGCGGCCGGCGCGGCACCGGACTGGATGTGGTGGACTATGCGGTGAAGTCGGTTGCACGCGGAGCGGGCGAGATATTGCTCACCTCGATGGACCGCGACGGCGCAAAGACCGGCTATGACACCGCGCTGCTGAAGGCGGTGTCCTCGGCGGTGAGCGTGCCGGTGATCGCCTCGGGCGGGGCCGGCAATACCGAGCATTTGATCGACGCCGTGCGCCATGGCGGCGCGGACGCGGTGCTGGCCGCCTCCATCTTCCACTTCGGCGAGATCAGCGTCGGCGAGGCCAAGCGGGCCATGGCTGCCGCCGGCCTGCCCATGCGGCTGACCTGAGGGGCGCGCGATGAGCCGATTTGCGGAAATTCTTACCCGCCTGCAGGCGACCATTGAGGCCCGTAAAGGCGCCGATCCGGCCTCGTCCTACACTGCCAAGCTGTTGGCCGGCGGCCCGGCGCTGGCGGGCAAAAAATTCGGCGAGGAGGCGGTCGAGACCGTCATCGCCGCGATGCAGGCCGACAAGGACGCCCTGGCGGCCGAAAGCGCCGACCTGATCTACCACTGGCTGGTGCTGCTGGCGGCTTCAGGGGTGAGTTTGGACGAGGTGGCCGCCAAGCTGGAAGCGCGTGAAGGGACGTCGGGGATTGTTGAGAAGGCGGGACGGGCGAAGTAGCGGCGCGCAGGATACACCACCCCATTTCGTCGCCCCGGGCTTGACCTGGGGCCGTACCCGCCGGCTCCTCGTACAGCATCCGAAAAGTGGCTGAACCTCCGGCCTCGGGTCAAGCCCGGGGCGACGACGGAGTATTGGAGAAGACAGTCCACACGGCTTCCACACAAACCTTCGTCGGAACCTCAACCCTTCTGCTTGCGCGCAACTCGCTCCCCGCGCTAACTCCCGCCATGTCTTCCGCGCCTGTCCTGATCGCCCCTTCGATCCTCGCCTCCGACTTCGCTCGGCTGGGCGAGGAGGTTCGCGCCATTGTCGCCGCGGGCGCCGACTGGGTGCATCTGGACGTGATGGACGGCCATTTCGTGCCCAACATCACCATCGGTCCGGACGTGATCAAGGCGCTGCGGCCGCTGACCGACGCGCCCTTCGACTGCCACCTGATGATCGCCCCCGCCGACCCCTATCTGGACGCCTTTCGGGGCGCCGGCGCCGACCGGATCAGCATCCACCCCGAGGCCGGCCCGCACCTGAACCGCTCGCTGAAACATATCCGGTCCATCGGCGCCAAGGCGGGGGTGGTGTTCAACCCCTCGACCCCGCCGGAGGTGATCGAGTGGATGATGGACGATGTCGACCTATGCCTGGTCATGACCGTCAACCCCGGTTTCGGCGGCCAGACCTTCATGCATTCGCAGCTGCGCAAGATCGAGCGGCTGCGGCGGATGATCGACGCCTCTGGCTTTGACATCCGGCTGGAGGTGGACGGTGGGGTGACGGCCGAGACGGCGCCTCTCTGTATCGCCGCCGGCGCCGACGTGCTGGTGGCCGGCTCGGCCGCCTTCAAGGGCGGACCCGATCATTACGCCGCCAACATCCGCGCCCTGAAGGGCGGCTGACGCCCTGGTGAGCCGCACGACCACCCGGCCCTCCACACGACCTTGGGGCGCGGCCATCGCCGCCGCCGCACGCCGTCAGGCGGTCAGCGAGTGGTTCTCCACGCCCCTGGCCGTGGCCACCCTGGGCCAGCCAAAGGCATCAGGCTTCGCCGCCGCGCCGCGCGATCTGCGTCCCATCGACGAGGCGACCGGACGGGGCCTGCTCGAAGGCGTCTTCACCCTGGGCGGCGAGACCCTGGCCTTGCGTCCCGGCGCCGATCCCTGGAGCCAGGCCAGCCCGTCGCGCCGCTTCGCGGTGCTGCTGCACCGGTTCGGCTGGATCGGCGGCCTGCTGGTCCCCAACCTGCAATCCGGCGGTGAGGCCGGCGCGCGCGAGGCCCTGCGCCTGACCCTGGAATGGCGGCGGGTGTTCGGGCGCTGGAACGGGTTCGCCTGGAGCCCCGAGGTTCTGGACCGGCGCGTGTTCAACCTGGCCTGCGCCGCCAAGGCGCTCACCGCCCACGCCTCCGACGCAGAAGCCGCCCTTTTGGCTGAAAGTCTGGCGCGGCAGGCGAAACAGCTGATGCGCCTGGGCGATACCCCGCCGCGCGCCGCTGAACGCCACACCGCAGCCGCTATCGCCGGCGCGACCTTGAGCGGGCCGGCGGGCGAGGCCTTGATGGCCGCCGCCTGCCGGAAGCTGGAAGCCGATCTGGAGACGGCGGTGCTGGCCGACGGCGGCCACGGGACCCGCTCGCCCGAGGCGGCGATGGAATTGCTGCTGGACCTGATGACCCTGGACGACGTGCTGATCCAGCGCGGCCGTCCGCCGCCGGAGGGGGTGTCGCGAGCCATCGACCGGCTGACGGCGGGCCTGCGTTTCTTCACCCTCCCGGACGGCGGCCTGCCGGCGTTTCAAGGCGGCGAGGCGAGCGACGCCCGGCGCGTGGCCGCCGCCCGGGTTCATGACGAGGCGCCGGCGGACCAGCCCGCGCCGGCGGAAATGCGCGCCTCCGGCTATCAGCGCCTGTCGGGCAAGCTGCTGGAGGTGATCGTCGACGCCGGAATTCCGGCCACCGGCGCCTGGAGCACAGCCGCCCTGGGCCAGCCTCTGTCGCTGGAGGTGCTGTGCGGGCGCGACCGGCTGATCGGTGGCTCCGGCTGGAGCGACATGGCGGCGGGCCCACAGGCGCTGCGGCTGGCGGCGGGGGGATCGACCGTCTCCATCGGCGCCGGCGCGGCGGGCGAGCCCCTGGGCGGCTTCTTTGCCCGCGCCCTGGGCCCGCGCCTGGTGGGCGGGCCGACCCGGATCGAGGTGCTGCGGCGCGAGAGCGAGGCCGGCGTCTGGCTGGACCTGTCCCACGACGGCTGGCTTCCGCGCTATGACCTCACCCATGAGCGGCGCCTGTTCCTGGACAAGGCGGCTGACGAGCTGCGCGGCGAGGACCGGTTCGTACCGGCCGAAGGCGCCAAGCCCACACCCACCCCAATCGAGGCCCATTTCCACCTGCACCCGGACGTCCGCGCCTCCCTGGCCCGCGACCAACGCAGCGTGCTGCTGAAAGGCCCCTCCAACATCGGCTGGTGGTTCCGCAACGACGCCGGCCAGGTCAGCCTGGAGCCCTCGGTCTACTACCGCGAAGGCCGCGCGATCCGCACGACCCAGGTGGTGTTACGGGGGCGGCTGAGGACGGATCGCGGTGGACGGATAAGGTGGAAGTTGACGATGTCGGAAGGGGTTTAGAGTCGCGCTCTAAGCCGCGTTCCCCAGGCCTTGTGCCGGAGCCCATTAAGCGCGACGGGTTCAAGGTTCGCAGCGGCGGCCGGGCCGGCATTTTTCCGCCCACGGTTCGAGCACAATGGATCCCCGCCACAAGGGCGGGGAAACGGACGAAGTTGTTGTCGATCACCACAAGAGCGCTAGGTTTCAGCGAGTACAGGAAAACGGCGATGGCGGATGCGGTGATTGTTCAAGCAGCTTGCCATTGCGGCCGCGTTCGCTTCGAGGTCGCGCTGACCGATGGTTTGAAGACGGCGCGCCGCTGCGACTGTTCGTTTTGCCGGATGCGTGGGGCCGTCGCCGTTACGGCAGGGTTTGGCGGGGTGCGGATCATCTCGGGCGAAGACGCGCTGACTGAGTATCAGTTCAACACCAGGACCGCGAAACACTACTTCTGCTCGGCCTGCGGCATCTACACCCACCACCAAAGGCGTTCGAACCCCGGCGAGTTCGGCGTCAACGTCGCCTGCATCGAGGGCGTCAGTCCCTTCGATTTCCCGGAGGTGCCGGTGAACGACGGCGTCCACCACCCCAGCGACGCCGGAGCGGGCGCAGAGCTGAAACTGGCCGGCGTCCTGCGCTACGAAGCGGCTCGCGACTAGTCCGCGGGCGGTGTGCGGCCGCGGTCATAGAATGGGGTGCAGACCGCGGCCAGCCGCGCCTCTTCGTTGTCGTCGACGAATATTATGTCCAGATGCTCTTTTGCATTGAACATCTCGGTGAATACGCCGCCGACCGCCTGAACAATTTCTTTGGCACGCATCCGGTCGCCCCTTAGCGCGAGGGCGACGGAATGTCCTCGAACGGACCCGTAACTCACCCGCACCAAATACGCCCGCGACACATCGGCCCGTGAAACAAACAGTCTGATCAGCCTGCTCTCCAGGAGTTTTTCCGTGGGGCCATCTTGGCTGCCGAGAAATTGCAGCGTCGGGACGGTGAGTTCTTCAGGCGGCTTGGAAGGGATGGGTGAGCTCACTGGCGCTTCTGGCGCCGCAACGAGCGCGGCTAATGTGGATGAGCGTTGGTGGGCGGACTGACGGGGAAGGTCACCTGACAGCGACATCGCGCGCGTGCCGGCCGCCGCCAACGCCATCAGGACAACCCAACCAAACAGGCGTGGCTTTGATCTCATGGGCGACAGCACCACGTCGGCTAGTAGACCTTCCCCGCCCAGGCCCGATACCGCGCCTCGGCCTCATCCGCGCCAATCCTCGGCTCGACCAGCCCTTCGTAAGTCGCTCGCGCCGCCAACGCCGCCTCATCCAGCAACCCCGCCCCGAACCCGGCGGCCATCGCCGCGCCATAGGCGGTGGCTTCCTGGACAGTGTGCCTGCGCACCGGCCGGCTGAGCGCGTCCGCCAAGGCCTGCAAGAACACCGGCGAGGCGGCCAGGCCGCCGTCCACGCCCAACGCGGTATCCCGGCCGATCAGCGGGCTCATGGCCTCGGCGATCTCGCGGGCGCGGAAGGCGACGCCATCGACGGCGGCGCGGGCGAGGTGGGCAGGCGTGACGCCCGGATGCAGTCCCGCCAGCAGGCCGGCGGCGTCCATATTGGCGTGCGGGGCGCCGAGGCCCTGCAGGGAGGGCCGGAACGCCACGCCGCCAGCATCGGGACTCGCCTCGGCCGCCGCCAGCAGGGCGCCGGTCGAGGGGAACAGGTCCAGCCCTTTCGCCACCCAGTCGATGGCCGCGCCGGCGGTGATGATCATCCCCTCGACGCAGAAAAAGGCCTTGCCGCCCAGGCCCGCCAGCGCTTCCGGCGGCAAGGTCGGCATCGGCGAGGCGGGCGCCTCGCCAGTGGAGGCGATGATCACCCCCGAAGTGCCGAAGGTCGCCTTCCAGGTCCCGCCCGAGACGCCGCCATGGGCGAAGAAGCCGGCCTGCTGGTCACCGATCAGGGCTGTGATCGGGGTCGCCGCGCCAAAGACGACCTTGTCGCAGACCGCCATCGGTCCGCAGCTGTCGACGATCCGGGGAAACATCGCCTCGGTCAGGCCCTGCCAGGCCATGACCTGTTCATTCCAAGCGCCGGCGAAATTGTAATAGCCGCTGAGCCAGGCGTTGGAGATGTCGGTGACATGGGCGCCGCCGCCGCTCAGCCGCCAGACCAGAAAGCTCTCCATCCCGCCCCACAGCCAGTCGCCGGGTCCGGCGGCGGCCAGCGCCGCTTCCAGCTTGCAGGAAGGCATCTGCGGCCAGGAGAACAGGCCGGCGGCCTTCATCTCCGCCGCCCGGCCCGCACCGGACAGGTCGTTCCACAGCACCATCGGTCCGGCCGCCTTGCCGGTGTGGCGATCCCACACCACCAGGCTGGCGCGCTGGCTGGTGACGCCCACGGCGGCCAGGTCGGCCGGCGCGCGCCCGGCCTTGGCCAGGGTCTCCCGCGCCGCATCCAGCGTCGCCCGCAGCACCGCCTCGGCGTCCTGTTCGGCGCGGCCCGGGCCCGGGTGGGATGTCGCGATCGGCCGGCCGGAGCTGGCCAGCACCGCGCCGCCCGCCTCGGCCAGCAGGGCGCGGGCGGTGGTGGTGCCAACGTCCAGGGCCAGCAGCAACTCAGACATCGGGGCCTTTGGCATCGGGGATCAGATTGCCCGGGTTCATGATCCCCTTGGGATCCACGGCCCGCTTGATGTCGCGCAGCAGCGACAGACCGCCTTCGCCCAGATCGTGATGCAGGAAACCCTTCCGCAGCCGGCCCGCGCCATGGTGGTGGGCGATGCCCCCGCCATGGGCGGCCGTGGCTTCCATCACCTTTCGCCAGCTGTCCAGGTAGGCCTGCTCCATGGCCCCCTTATCGCCCGGGGCGACGGCGAAGCTGAAGTAGAGATTTAGGCCCGATCGATAGACGTGGGACGAGTGGGCCGAGGCGTTGATCATCCCGGGGATGGTGTTCAGGGCCGCGACAGCGTCTTGGTAGATCGCCCCGATGGTGGTCCAGGGGGCGGAGATTTCGATGGTGTCCACCACCAAGCCGCGCTCGAACAGATCGGTCCAGGCGGGGGTGTTGTTGCGGTGGCCGAGCCAGTCCTGGGCCACCTTGCCGTCGGCGGGGGTCAGGCCCGCGGCCTGGGCGATCTTGGCGGTCTCGGCCAGCTCGACCTCCACCCGCGCCGCCGGGCCTTCGTGGACCATGAGCAGCAGGCCGTCGTCCTCGCGATAGACGTCGCGGAAGTTCCGCTTGGTCTCGCGGGCGTCGTACTGGCGCATCACCGGCGGGCGCCAGTCGGCCTGGACGATCTGGCGCTGGGCCTCGAAACCCGTGTCCATGTCCTTGGCGTAGAAGGCGCTATAGGCCTGCCGCTCCGGCTTGCGACGCAGGGAGAGGGTCACCCCAGTGACCACCCCCATGGTCCCCTCGGCCCCCATCAGGATATGGCGCAGGTCCGGGCCGGCCGCCGCGCGGGGCGCCTTGCCGAGGGTGACCAACCGTCCGTCCGGCAGCACCGCCTCGATGGCATAGATGATGTCTTCGATATTGCCGTAGGCGGTGGAGAATTGGCCCGAGGCGCGGGTGGAGACCCAGCCGCCGACGCTGCTGATCGCGATCGACTGCGGCCAGTGGCCGATGGTCAGACCCTGGGCCGCGACCGCCTCCTCGGCTTCCAGCCCGTTCTTGCCGGCGTCGAAGCTGGCCAGCAAATTGGTCTCGTCGATGAATCGCACCCGGTTCAGCGCGGACAGGTCGAGCAGGAGGGCGTCCGGCGTCGGCAACACCCCGCCACAAACCCCGCTGCCCAGGCCAAAGGGGATCAGCGCGGTCCCGCTGGCGTTGGCCTTGGCGACGATCGCCTGAACCTCCTCCACGGTGCGCGGCCGAGCCACCGCCGCCGGCGTGGCCATCGACTCGCCCAGCCAGTCCTTCAGCCAGCTCAGCGCCCAGCGGTCATAGCGGCGGCTGTTCAGCGCCTCGGGTGTGGTCAGGATGCGGTCGGCGCCGAGGCTGGCGGTCAGGTCGGCGATCAGGGTCTTGGTCATGCGGAGTTCCATCAGGCGGCGACGAGCGCGGCCCGGCTGTGGTCGTGAATGGCTTGGCAGTTGGCGATTTCGGACTGAGTGCGGGCGGCGTCCCAGCCCAGCAGGGAGGCCATGGCGGCGGCGGCGGGCGCCAGCGCGGACAGGCCAGCGTCGGGGCTGAACCAGGCGCGCACGGAGCGACGGGCCCAATAGTCCTCCAGCCGCTGTGCACCCTCGACCAGCACCGCGCGACGGGCCTCGGCGGCGACGTCTCCACCGTCGGACGCCACCGCGTCGGCCTCCGAGCCATAGAGATCGATCAGGCGCGGCGCGGTGTCGCCCAGCCCCTTCAGCGCGGGCGAGGCGGCCAGGGTCGCGGGGTCATAGTCGCCGCCGGGTAGGAAGACCTCGCCCGTCGACACAGGCCGCGCCGGCTTGCCCAGTCGCTCGATCACGGTGTCGACAATCCGCTCGGCCATGGCGCGATAGGCGCTGAGCTTGCCGCCGGCGATCGTGATCATGCCGCCCGGCCCGGTCCAGACCTCGTCGCGACGGGAGATTTCGCTGGGGCTCTTGCCCGCCTGCGCCACCAGAGGCCGCACGCCGGACCAGACCGCGACGATGTCGGCAAACGTCAGTGGTGCGATCTTCAAGGACCGCTGGGCGCCGTCGAACAGGTAGCGGATGTCCTCGCCCGTGATCTCGGGCCAGGCATCAGCGTCGGGATAGAAGGTGTCGGTGGTGCCCAGATAGGTGAAGCCGCCGCGCGGCACGGCGAACAGGCCGCGCTTGTCGGCGCCGCGCAGGATGACGGTGTGGTTGATCGGGACCCGGGCGTGCGGCAGCACCACATGCACCCCCTTGGTCAGGGTCAGGCGCGGCGCCGCGCCGCCTTCCTCCAGCGCGCGGATGGCGTCGACCCAGGGGCCGGCGGCGTTGACCACCACCCTGGCCTTCACCCGCGCCTCCAGCGTCTCGCCGGGCAGGTCGGAGCGGACCACCACCGTGTCGATCGGCTCGCCGACCACCTGGACCAACTTGGCGTAGTTGATCGCCACGGCGCCTTCGCCCACCGCGCCCCGCACATTGGCCAGGGTCAGCCGGGCGTCGTCGGTGAGGAATTCCGGATAGACGGCGGCGGAGTGGAAGCCGGATGAGTCCAGGATCGGCTCGCGCTCGGCCAGTTCGGCCCGGCTCCACATCTGGTGGTGTTCGCTGGCGGGCGCCTCGCCCAGCTTCTCGAACAGCCACAGGCCAGCGCGCAGCTTGGCCACCGAGGCCAGGTTGGGCGCAGGCACGATGAAGGGACTGATGCGGGTCAGGTGCGGGGCGATGCGGCGCAGGATCTGACGCTCGGACGCCGCCTCCTTCACCAGCCCGGTGTCGCCCTGGGCCAGATAGCGCAGGCCGCCATGGATCATCTTGGAGCTGCGGCTGGAGGTGCCGCTGGCGAAATCCCGCGCCTCGATCAGGGCCACGGTCAGGCCGCGCAGGGCCGCATCGCGCGCCACCCCGGCGCCGGTGATCCCGCCGCCGATCACCACCAGGTCGAAGGTCTGGGCTTCAAGCGCGCGGAAAGAAGCCGCGCGGTCGCGCAGGTCGAGGGCGTCGGACATGGCTTTCCTCCGTTCCCAACCTCTCTAGGCGCATGAAGATGGGTTTGGTAATTCATATTGGGAATGAGCGGTTGAGCCGGTGGACCTGAAGCGACTGAAGCATTTCGAGGCCCTGCATCGTCTGCGCAGCTTCGCGCGGGCGGCCGACGAATGCGGCCTGACCCAGTCGGCCCTCAGCCGCTCCTTGCAGAAGCTGGAGGCCGACCTGGGCGTGCGCCTGTTCGACCGCTCCACCCATTTCGTCCAGCCCACCGAAAGCGGCGACCAGCTGGTGCGCCTGGCCCATGACGTCATCGCCGCGTCCGGCGCGCTGGAGGAGGCGGCCGAAACCCTGAAACGGCCCCTGTCCGGCGTGGTGCATGTAGGCGCCGGCCCCTACCCGATGCAGCCCCTGGTCAGCGATGCGGTGGCGGCGTTCGCGCGCCTGTATCCCGGCGTGCGGGTCACCGTCACCGGCGGCCGCAGCGAGGCGCTGCTGCAGGGGCTGCTCGATCGCAAGCTCAGCCTGGTGGTCTGCGACATGAGCAAGTTCGACGATAGCGTGTTCGCCGAGGAGATCATGGTCCAGGCCTTGCCGCCCGAGCCCCTGGTGCTGGTCTTCCGGGCTGATCATCCGGCGGCGACCCAGGCGCGGCCCGACACCAGCCTCTATCCCTGGGCCCTGCCCAGCCCCTCGCCGGCCAGCCACGACCGCTTCGCTGAGCCCTTGCGTCGCCGGCTGATGCTCGGGACCTTCCCCGACTATGAACTGGACTCCACCGAGGCCTGCTTGAACGTGGCGCGGAGCGGCGACGTGATCACCGTCGCGCCCCTGTCCCTGGCCAAACGCGCCTGCCTGGGCGGCGACCTGGTCTGGCGGGCGTTGCCGCCAACTTCGCGGACAAACGATGGCGTGCATCTTCTGAAGCGGCGCACCCCCTCGGCGGCGACGCGGGCTTTCATAGACTGTGTTAAGGCGGCGGCGAGGGCGATCGCGGGGTAGGCCAGCTTCTGGGATTGATCACAGTGACCCCTCTCAATCCATTGCGGACTCAGTGGCCAACTGCCGCGACAGGTTTTTCCATATCAACAGTGTTGAGCGGGATCGTCTCATGTGGGTAGACGCGCACCTCGACCCACCCCCGCGCGGCGTAGAAGGCTCGGGATTTTTGATTGGGTTCAAGGCAGCGCAGCCGAGCAACATCAAACCCTCGCGCTGCAATCTCCAATTCAAGAGCAGCGAGAAGCGCAGACCCGGCTCCGTCGCCTTGTCCGTCTGGGTGAACCCATAAATCGCTGACAACATCACGCTCTGAAAGGCCCACTCCAATAATCCTACCCGAGGAGCATGCTACCCACGCGCTTTCCCAGTCATCATCGCCCACTTCGAGCGGCTCCGAAGTCCAAAGGCCGCCCGCCGTAGGTCGCGTTCAAAGAGGCCTGCACGCACTCTTTGATCGCCACCACATCTGTTGGGACGGCTTTTCGGATCGACATGGTGTTGACCCTTAACAGAGAAGGCAGCTAGCGCGGCAAGTGACTGTCCGCAGTCCAACCATGTCGGCCAACCATGTCGGCTGTTCACCCCTGGAAGTGGCTTCACTCTGGCCAGCCACCCTCAGCTGCGATCCATTCACGCAAAGACCTCATCGCGGTCGTCTCTGCACGTGACCTCAGCCAGGTTAGCCAGTATCGGCCCACATCCACCGCGGTCTCGAACGGCTGGGCCAGACGGCCGCTGCGGAGGTCCTGCTCGAAGAGCCGCGGCGGCAGAAGGGCAACGCCGGCGCCTCCGGCGGCGGCGGCGGCGATGGTCAAGGATGAATCGAACACCGGTCCCCTCAGACTAGGACAGGTTGCCCCCGCGAGATCGAACCAACGTCGCCATTCGTCAGGCCGATAGGAGCGCAGCAAAACCTCCCGCGTGAGATCCGACGGCCCTTCCAGTCGCCGCGCTGTAGCCGGGGCGCAAAGGGGTGTGACGGGCGCCTCGAAGATCAGGCACGCCTCGGTGCCGTGCCAGGCGCCATCGCCGAAGCGGATTGCACAGTCCAGGCCCTCGCCAGCCAGGTCGACCCGGTTGTTGTTGGTGAGGATTCTCAGATCGATAAGGGGGTAGCGCGCGGCGAAGGCGCCAAGACGTGGCAGGAGCCAGCCAGCGGCGAAGGTGCCGACCACGCCCACCGTCAGGGATTCTTGCGCCTTGCCATCGGAAAACCGATCAAGAGTCGCGCCGATCCGGTCGAAGGTATCGCCGAGCATTGGCACAAGGGCTGCGCCTTCGTCGGTCAGGGCAAGACCGCGGGGCAGTCGGCGAAACAGCGCCACCCCCAACAGTGTTTCAAGCGAGCGCACCTGATGGCTGATCGCCGCCTGGGTCACCCGCAATTCCAGGCCTGCACGCGTGAAGCTGAGATGGCGCGCCGAAGCCTCGAAGGCGCGGAGCGCATTGAGCGGGAGCCGTGAACGGTCCATGTCGTAGCCATTAGTTTAATTTGTGGCTTCTCCCAAATATCGTCGTTTGTACGCTTTTGCGACCGCTCTCAACCTGGATGAGCAACGGGTAGCCCAAGGTCGCGATGCCGCGCTCGACCACACCACGGTTCGTCAGCTCGGATTGGGCGCCAGCGCGGCGTTGGCCGTTGGCTATCGCACTGCTGACCCTCGCCACCGTGGCGCCCGCGAAGGCCCAGCAGCCCGCGCCGACGCCTCCACTTTCGCCCACAACCGTGCAAGACGTTACGGTCACCGCTCGGCGGCCAAAGGTTCAGGCTCTGATCGACCGCAAGGTCTATGCGGTCTCCAGCGATCTTCAGGCTGCGACGGGTTCGGCGGCGGACGTTCTCAACCAGATACCGTCCGTCGACGTCGACGCCGACGGCATGGCCTCCCTGCGCGGCGATCCGAACGTCACTATCCTCATCGACGGCAAGCCAGCGGCGGCGCTCACCGGTGCGGCGGGGGGCATGACCCTACTCAACTTATCGGCCGCCGACATCGACCGCATCGAGGTCATGCCGAACCCGCCCTCACGCTACAAGGCAGAGGGCTCGGCGGGCGTCATCAACATCATCACCCGGAAGACGCACACGCGAGGTGTCTCGGGAACCCTGCGCGTCAACGTCGGGAGCGAAGGCCGCTACAATTTGGGTGCGGATATCGCCAACAACACCGGCAAGTGGAGGCTTTCCGCCGGCGTCGCGCTGCGCCACGACGTTCGCCATCGGATCACCACGGACCAATACACCGAGACCGAACCTCAGACGGGCGTCCCCACCCCTTCGATCGGGCGCATGGACCAGCATGTCCATCGGCTCACGCCCGAGTTCAAGGCCGCGGCTGACTACCAAGCCAGTAAGACCCGCTCCTTCGGAGCATCCTTCGACGTCAGCGATCTTTCCGGCCACCGCGCGTTCGACCAGACCGATACAAACGGCCTACTCGGCGCGCCGACCTACTCCAGCGCCCTGATCCATACCGACGGCCACGAAAGCTACGTCTCCGACAGCGAGGATATCCACTTTAGCCAGACGCTCGGCGCGGCTGGCGATACCCTCAACCTCGCCCTGCGGCGCAGCGGCGTGCAGCCCGATGTCTACGAGACCTTCAGCGCACTGTCGGCGGGTTCTTCAACCGTCGACGACCTGCGCATAGGCCGGACCTATGTGAAGGGGGAGTTGAGCGCCGACTATGACCGGCCGGTCGGCCGCAGCGGCGACCTTAAGCTGGGCTACGATCTCGAGGCCGACGACGACGTGTTCGACAATCAGGGCGACAACCTCGATCCTGTCACGGGCCAGGCGGCACTTGACCCCGCCACCACCTACCAGTTCCGCTACGGGCAAACGGTTCACGCCCTATACGGCGAATACACCGCCGAGACCGGACCCTGGTCGTTCGACGCCGGGCTGCGAGCCGAGGCGGCCCGATCGGATTGGCTGCTCGTGACGGGAAATATCCCCGGCGCGCGGGACGACTTCGGTCTTTATCCGAGCCTGCACCTCGACCGCAGCTTCGGCGCCGACGACAAAGTCACGCTCAGCGTCAGCCGCCGCGTGACCAGGCCAGATCCAGACGAGCTCAATCCCTTTGTCGACTATCAGAACATCTACAGCCTTAGCTCTGGGAACCCGAATCTGAAGCCGGAGGAGAGCTGGTCGACGGAGATCGGCTACACGCACAGCCAGGGCGGGCAGACCTTCACCCTGACGCCCTACTTTCACGACTATCGCAACAGCAGCTACTTCATCAGCACGCCCCTCGGTGGCGGGGTCATCCTCTACACTAGCGAGAATCTGCCTCACTCTGAGTCGGCGGGACTGGAGTTCTCTCTGGACGGCAAGCTTGCGACCTCGCTCGGCTATTCCATGAGCGGCAAGGCCTACTGGCTGCAGTTCGACGCCCGCGCCTTGGGCGCAACAGGGCTGGCTTCCGCGGAGGGCCTCGATCTCAAGGCCAGCCTGGACTGGAAGCCGACCCCGGCCAACACCTTGCAGGCGTCATTCTCCCGTACCGGCGAGCGGCTCACCGTCGATGGCCGCCTCGGCGCCGTCGACCTCGTCAACTTCGGCTACCGGCGGCAGATTCGAAAGGACCTCGCCCTGGTCGCCACCCTCTCCGACGCCTTCGACGGTCTGAGGCTGACCCGCTATCTGGTCTCGCCCGACCTCGTCGAAAACTACGCTCGCTACCAGCCCGGCCGGGTCGCCATGATCGGCGTGATCTACACCTTTGGCGGCGCCGGCAGGGCCAGGAAAAGCGACTTCGACTATGGGGATTGAGGAAGACAATAAGGATAGGGCCGCCCTCCGCGCGCCCGCATCCAACCCCGCCGTTCAGCGTTAAGCAAAACGATCCCGCGTCGCGGCCCGTCCGCCGACCGGAACCCGCCTGCCTGGTGGAGAGAACGATGACTGTCCGCGACGTCTATATTTTCCAGGACCTCGGCCCGGTCGAACCGGAGCTTGATTGCGACGAGCCGGAGGCGGAGGTTCTGGACGACATCCGCTATGCGCGCCGGGTCAGGCGCGCGCCGCTGTTCACGGAACGGCCGGTCCGGCGCTTTGCGCGCGAGCGCAGGGCCGAGGCGATCACTGAGCGGGAGATCGAGGACGAGGCGGCCATTGAATCGGATGACGAGGCCCTGCTGACCCGCGCGGCCTTTGGCGGCCTGGGCAATATCGGCGCGGCGCTGGCGGTTATTGGCCTGCTGATCATGCTGGCGTCCTGGACGGGACCGAGCTGGGGTTGGGGCGGCGCCCCTGCCTCGCAGGCGCCGGACGCCTACGGCTTCGCCCCGCAGCATGTCGCCTATGCCGATCAGGTCGGCGAGCCGGGGGAACCCTACGCCCGTTACGCTGTACCCGCCTTCGACAACGACCCGCCGCCCTTCGTCGATCCGTCCCGCGCCATGCTCGCCGGCGGAACCCTGTTGCTGGTGGGAGTCGTGCTCCTGGCCACGCGCCGACGCAGCTTTTTGCGCTTCTGACGTCCACGTCCGCCCTACGCGAGCCCGATATTCTTTAGCCAGGCCTTGAACAGGTGAATCCAGTTGGGTTGGCGGCGAAGACGATCGCGGGGTTAGGGCCGCCCAACCGAATGCTTCGACCCCGCCCGAAGCACAGGAACCGGGACATGGGTCAAGAAGCTTCCTTAGGGCTTGCCCGACCGGAGGCTGACCATGCCCGACGACCTGTCCGCTACACACCGTCACACCCAGACCGAGCCCAACGCCCGGCCAGGCCTATCCCAAGCCCTGACGCTGGCCGCCATGAGCCTGGGCTTTGGCGTCGTGCAGCTGGACGTCACCATCGTCAACGTCGCCGTCAACAGTATCGGCGCCGCGTTCGGCGGCCAGGTCGCGGGACTGCAATGGGTGGTCAGCAGCTATACCATCGCCTTCGCCGGCTTCATTCTTTCGGCCGGAGCGCTCGGCGATCGGGTCGGCGCCAAGCGGGTGTTCGCGGCAGGTTTCGCCGTCTTCACCCTGGCCTCGCTCGCCTGCGCCCTCGCGCCGGGCCTGCCCTGGCTGATTGCTGCGCGCGCCGTTCAGGGCCTGGGCGCAGCGATCCTGGTACCGAATTCACTGGCGCTGCTGAACCATGCCTACAGTGACGCGCAGGCTCGCGGCCGGGCGGTTGGGACCTGGGCGGCGGGCGCCAGCATGGCGCTGACCGCCGGCCCCCTGGTCGGCGGCTCGCTGATCGCTCTTTTCGGCTGGCGCAGCATCTTCCTGGTGAACCTGCCGCTCGGCGCGGTGGGACTTTGGCTGGCCTGGCGCTTCGCCAGGGATACGCCGCCGCGCCGGGATCGCGCGCTCGATCTGGTCGGCCAGCTCCTGGCCGTCCTGGCGCTCGGCGCCCTCGCCGCAGCGATGATCGAGGGCGGCGAGCTGGGCTGGACCAATGGCTGGGTGCTGGCCGGCGGAGGTGTCGCCTTGATGGCTGTTGCGGGGTTCGTCGTCCGAGAGGCCGTTGCGCGTGATCCGATGCTGCCGCTTGGGCTTTTCAAGTCGGCTGAATTCTCCGCCACGACGGTGGCTGGCCTCCTCGTCAACCTTGCCTTCTACGGCCTGCTGTTCGTCTTGAGCCTCTATTTCCAACGCGTTCGGCATCTGTCGCCGATCTGGACGGGGCTCGCTTTCGTCCCCATGACCGGCGCCTGCTTCGCCGCCAATCTGATCGCCTCGCGTGTCGCCCGCCGCTTCGGCGCGCGTATGGCGATCACGGTCGGCGGCGCGGCCATGGCGGCGGGCTGCGCGGCGCTTCTCGGGATCGGTCAGACGACGGCCTATGTCTGGCTTCTGGGACCGTTCCTGATCCTGGGCGCTGGCCTCGGCCTGCTCGTCCCGCCGCTCACCTCGGCGCTCCTCGGCGGCGTCGACAAGCAGAGCTCCGGCCTTGCCTCGGGCGTGCTCAACGCCGCGCGTCAGACCGGCAGCGTGATTGGCGTCGCCTTGATGGGCTCGCTGTTGGCGGCAGACGTCGGCAGGGGCGCGTGGATATCCTTCGCTCTTGCCACGGGCTTGCTGATCGTCGCGACGACGGTGGTCCTGTTCGCGCTCAGGCAGAAGCCTCAAGAGGCCGGCGAGTGAGCTTTGCGCAAGGCGTCGGTCAGCCGAGCCGATCTACTAGACCCCGCTCTACGCGAACCCCAGATCCTTCAGCCAGTCCCCGAACAGGTCGATCCAGCGGTCGGCGGGGATGCCTTGCTTCACCATGCCGAAGCCGTGGCCGCCTCTGGTGAAGATGTGGATTTCCGCCGGGCGGTCAGCGTTGGACCAGTCGTTGTAAAGGCCCTCCACCACCTTGAAGAGATAGCGGTCGTCGCCGGCGATGCAGGTGAATAGGGGCGGGGCGTCGGCGGGCACGGGCTTGCCGCGCGTCTCGCCGCCATAGATGGGTGCGGCGAAGGCTAGTGGCGGGCCTTGCGGGTCCATCGCCAGGTCGGCGGTCAGGAAGGCGCCGGCGGAGAAGCCGACCATGCCGATCCTGGCCGGATCGACGCTCCAGTCCCTGGCCCGTTCGCGGATGATGGCCAGCGCGCGGCGACCGTCGGTCGAGGCGGCGGCGATGGCCTTGTGCGAGGTCTCGCTGCGGATCACAGCCATGAGCGAGCGCGGCGCCTCGGAGGCGGGCCGTGGGGCGTCCAGCGCCTTGTTCGAGGCCGCGATACCGGCCTTGAATTCTTCGGGATCGTCCGGTGTCGCCATGACCCGATACTTCAGCAGAAAGGCGGTGTAGCCGCGTTGGGCCAGCCAGTTGGCCAGGTCGACGCCCTCATGCTCCCAGGCCAGGATGCGCCAGCCGCCGCCGGGACAGACCACCACGCCCACGCCATTGGCCTTGCCCGGATCGGGCGTGAATACCGTCAGGGTCGGGTCCGAGACGTTGCGCAGCATCAGGGTGTTTTCACGCCCCGCCGCCGCCCAGCGATAGGTCGCCTCGGGGCCGACGTTGGGCAGAGGATCCGGCGGGCCATCCGGCCAGAGGTGGATGACTTCCTGCGCGGCGCTGATCAGGTGCGCGTCATCGGCCATGGCGGCGTTCCTCCGATTGTTTTCCAGCACCCTAATCGCGGAAGGCCCGACTGGGAACGCCGCTCCCGAAGGGAGAGGTGTTCTCAATCCACCTCAATCTTATGTCGCGCCAGCGCCTCATAGTGCGGGCGCGCCTGGTCGGCGAGGCGGCGGAGATGGTCATCGAGAACCTGCGGCTCACGCTTCTCCGGCGCGGCGAACCCAGTCGAGGCTTCCACGGCCGAGTACCAAGCCGGCGCCCAGACGCCGTCGCTATCGCGGCGGCCGGCGGGCCAGGCGAGCATTTCAGATCGGAACAGAATGCCCAGCGCCGCGCAGAGGTCGCTCAAGGTTCCTCGCGGATCGGCCAAAACGTCCGCGCCCTCGACCACTACGGGCGCATGGCCCAGGCGGTCGGCTTCCCGCTCGAACAGCTCGCGCTGGCGCGCCACGCCGATGTCCTCCAACGTCACCTCGGCGCGCTTCTGGACATAGGACGCCAGCACGGCCGCCGGATCGCGGATCAGGAAGGCGTTGACGCAAGTCCCCGACCAATCCAGCCCGAAGTCCGGCAGCATGTGGTGGGTCATCTGCTTCTGGTAGAACACCGGCCGGCCACCAGGGGCGTCGCCGGTCAGGCCATCGGCCACGACCCGCCAATCCGTTGACTGCGAGGCCAGCACCTCGTCCCGCATAGGGTGGTCCAGGCCGGTCCGCGCCAGATAGGCGGCGTAGAAGGGCTCATCGACCACGGCGCAGTCGGGGCGATTCTCGAAACTGCGCATCATCGCCGTGGAGATGTTGCGCGGCCCCGACCACATGGCGATGCGAACGGTCATGCGGCCCCAAATCGCTCCGCTTGTGCGTCCTTCAGCGCTTCATAGAGCGCCTTCAGCCGCGTGGTCACCAGCCCCGGCGGGCCGTCAGGAAGGGCGATCCCATCCACCTCGCGCACGGGAGTCAGGCCTCCAAAGGTGCCGGTGACGAAGGCCTCGTCGGCGGCGTGCAGATCCGACAGTTCGAAGTCGCCCAGGGTGATGGGGATGTCATTGTCGCGGCACAGGGCGATGACATTGGCGCGGGTGACGCCGTTGAAGCAGTAGTCGCCGGTGGAGGTCGCCACCCGGCCATCCCGAACCCAGAACAGGTTGGTGGCGTTGCAGCTGGAAACGTGGCCGTGCGGGTCGAGCATCACCGCCTCGTCCGCGCCGGCGTGGATGGCGTCCAGCAGGGCGGTGATCAGAGCCAGCCGGCTATGGCTGTTCAGCCGCATGTCGAACATGTCCGCCGGGGTGCAGCGGATCGAGGAGGTCGCCAGCGCCAAGCCTCGCGTGGCCAGCGTCGGACTCGGCTGTTTGTATTCCGCGGTGATCACCAGGGTCGGTTTGCCCAGCCAGTTGCGCGGGTCCTGATTCACGGCAGCCTTCTCGCCCCGGGTGACCATGAGGCGCAGGTGGGCGCCGTCCTGCATCCCGTTGGCGGCGAGGGTGCGGCGAATCTCGGCGGCCAGGGCGTCGCGATCAATGCCGAGGTCCAGCTCGATCTTGGCCAGGCCTGCGTACAGCCGGTCCAGATGCGCCTCCAGGAACAGCAGCGCGCCCTTGTGCAGCCGCAGGCCCTCCCACACCCCATCGCCCAGCACGAAGCCGGCGTCGAACACTGAAACCTTGGCCTCCGCGCGCGGGACCAGGGCGCCATTCAAATAGATTTTCAGGTCCGCATTGCGCGGATCGACCGCGAAATCCTGGCTACCGGGCATGGGTTAGGTTCGCGCCTTTTCCGCCTCAATCCACGCATGCACCCGCCGCTCCAGCACGCTCAACGGCATCGGACCTTCGTCCAGCACCACATCGTGGAAGCGGCGGTAGTCGAACTTCGGCCCCAGCGCCGCCCTGGCCTCGTCGCGCAGCTGTTCGATCTTCAGCTGGCCGATCTTGTAGCCCAGGGCCTGGCCCGGCCAGCCGATATAGCGGTCGGTCTCGTTCTGGATGTTCTTGTCCGACAGGGCGCTGTTGTCCTTCAGACAGGCCACGGCCTGGTCCCGCGTCCAGCCCTTCCAGTGGATGCCCACGTCCATCACCAGCCGGCAGGCGCGCCACATCTCCATGGAGAGCAGGCCGAACCGGTCGTAGGGCGTCTCGTAAAGGCCCATCTCCTTGGTCAGCTGCTCGGAATAGAGGGCCCAGCCCTCGACGAAGGCGGTGTTGTCGTCGTCGCGGCGGAACAGGGGAACGTCGGTCTGTTCCTGCGCCAGGGCGATCTGGATGTGGTGGCCGGGCGCGCCCTCGTGGCTGACCAGTGCCGGCAGCTCATAGAGCGGCCGCTGGTCCAGGTGGGAGGTGTTAATCATCAGGCCGCCGGCGACGCCCTGCTCCGGGCTGCCCGGATTATAGCGGCCGGAGGTGTAGCCGTCCTCGATGGCGCGTGGCACCTCGCGCACCCCATAGCTCAGGCGCGGCAGCTTGCCGAAGAAGGCCGGCAGCTTGTCGTCAACCCGCTTGGCCAGGCGGCTGGCCCGGTCGAGCAGTTCTTCGCGGCTGGTGACATAGAATTGCGGATCGGTGCGCAGCTTCTCCTGAAACTGCTGGAAGGTCCCGTGGAAGCCGGAGGCGGCGATCTCGACATCCATCGCCTTGCGGATGCGGGCGATCTCGGATTCGCCCAGGGCGAAGATCTGGTCCGGCGTCAGGTCGCTGCTGGTCTCGCGGCGGACGCGATATTGATAATAGGCGCGGCCGTTCGGCAGCGATGCGGCGCCCAGGGTCTCGGTGGCCTTGGGCAGGTAGTCGTCGGCGAAGAAGGCCGCGAGCCGCTGCTCGGCAGGCTTCACGTCGGCGACGATCAGGGCCAGGGCCTGGGCGCGCAGGGCCTCGCGCTGGCCCGCCATCGCCGGCGGCAGGCTGTCGAAGGGCTGCAGCAACGGGCTCTGATCGGCCGGCAGATCGGCCTGGGCGCGGGTCGCCTTGACGCAGGTCATGGCGGTCAGGCGCGGGCTGGTGAAGCCGGTGGCGATTCCCCGCCGCATGTTGGCGATCTCGATGTCGTAATAGGCCGGCAGGGCGGCGATGCGGGTCAGCCAGGCCCTGGCCTCGGCGTCGGTGTGGATGATCACCCCCTCCGCCGCATAGGACGGGGTGACGAAGAAGCCCTCGTCGTTGGTGAAGGGGATGCGGTCCTCGTCGAAGGCCGCGCCCTGGATGTCGAGGGCGAGGCGCGCTTCCAGCAGCTCCCGGTTCAGAGCGTCCTCGCCGGTCAAAGCCGTTGCGGGAATGGCGTCCAGGCGGGCCCTGAAATCCAGGTTTTCCTGGTTGCGCCTGGCCTCTGCGGCAGGGCTGTCGTCAGGCCAAAGCGCGGCCAGGGCGAGATCACCGCGCTGGCCGGCGTCGATGGGGTCGTTGCGATTGAGGTAGGCGTCATAGTCCGCCAACACCTTATGCAGCGTCTCGGCGGGAGAGGTTTGCGGCGTCGCGCTGCCCGCGGCCAAGGTCACTGCGCCCGCCAGACTTGCCGCCATGATCGCCATCCTTCTCCAACTCATACGGTTCATCCGAACGGAGTGTCTATCGACGGCGAGGGCTGGGTGAACCAGGCCGCGCCGTCCTCGGTGACATAGAAATGGTCCTCCAGCCGGATGCCGAAGTCGTCGGGTAGGACGATCATTGGCTCGTTGGAGAAACACATGCCGGGCGCCAGCGGAGTCTTGTCGCCGCGCACCAGATAGGGCGGCTCGTGGATCGACAGGCCGATGCCATGGCCGGTCCGGTGCGGCAGGCCGGGCAGGGTGTAGTTCGGCCCTAGACCGTGCTGCTCCAACACCGCGCGGGCGACATTGTCGATCGCCTCGCAAGCCACGCCCGGCCGCACCGCCGCGAAGGCCGCGGCCTGGGCGGCATGCTCGATGTCCCAGATGCGGCGGTGTTCGCCGGTCGGCTCGCCGAACACATAGGTGCGGGTGATGTCGGCGTTATAGCCCTGGACCAGACAGCCGGTGTCGATCAGCACCAGGTCGCCCTCTTGCAGCGTCTGATCCCCGGGCAACCCGTGCGGATAGGCGGTGGCGCGAGCGAATTGGACCGCACAGAAGCTGTTACCATTGTCCGCGCCCAACGCCCGGTGCGCCGTATCGAGGAACCGCTTCACCTCGCTAGCCGCGACGCCGGGCGCCAGCATGCGCGCGGCGGCCCTCTGGGCCTGAAGCGTCATCTGCTTGGCCTCGGTCATCAGGGCGAGTTCGGCGGCGGACTTCACCTGCCGGCAGCCGTTCACCACCGACGCGGCGTCGACGATGTGAAGGCCCGGATCGGCCGCGCACAGGCCGTTGAAGATCAGGAAGGTCACGCCGGGATCGAGCGCCAGGGTCGCGCCAGCTTCGCGAGCGGCTGCGGCGGCCAAGGCGTAGGGGCTCTCGTCTTCTTCCCACAGCCGGATGTCGGCTTCGATCACCAGACTGGCTTCCAGCGAGCCCAGCTCGAACGCCGGGCAGATCATCACCGGCCGCCCGCGCAGGGGCAGCACCATCGCCACCAGCCGCTCGGTGGCGCCCCAGCCGACGCCGGTGAAATAGCGCAGGCTGGCGCCCGCGCCGATCAGCAGGGCGTCCGCGCCGAGGTCCGCCATCAACCCGCGCGCCTTCTCCAGCCGGCCCTCATATTCCGGAAGCCCGATGGGCGCGGCGCGTTTTGCCGGCGGCTTCAGGGCCGCCAGCTCAACCTGGGCCGTCGAGCCGCCTACGTCCTTGGTCATCGCACATGGCCTTCTTCAACACGCTCCGCACCGTAGCGGCATCGGCGTATCAGCCAAGCCTTGCCCGACGGCTTTTCAGCCATTGCCGTTCGGCCGGTCCGGTCGCCAGGTCGATAGCGCGGTCGTAGGCCCGCCTTGCCTCATCTGTACGCCCCGTTCGCCCCAGCAGGTCGGCGCGCACGGCGTGCCAGGGTTGGAAGGTGTCCATTCGCGCGTCGGCCAGGGCGTCGATCTCGGCCAGAGCGGCAACCGGCCCCTCGATCTCGGCCAACGCCACAGCGCGGTTCAGCCGCACGATGACGTCGTCGCGCTCGGCCAGCATGGCGTCGTAGAGGCGCAGGACCAGGGGCCAGGGCGCCGGCTCGTCCAGGCTGCGGCGAGCGCACCAGACGCCGTGGATCGCCGCGTTGAGCGCGCGCGGCCCAAAGGCGCCCAGGTTGCGGGCGCGATGCAGGTAGCGGTCGCCGTCATTGATCAAGGCGCGACGCCACAGGTGCGGGTCCTGTTCCGACAAGGGAATCATGGCGCCGTCGGCCGCGACCCGCGCCGGACGCCGCGCCTCGGCGTAGCGGACCAAGGCGGCCAGACCCAGGACCTCGCCGGCGTCTGGCATCAGGGTGGCCAGCGCCTCGGTCAGGCCGAGCATCTCTTGGGCATAGCCGGCGTGCGGACCGGCGCCCGCTGCATCTTCATGCGCCTTGGCGTAGGCGATTTCGACCGTGGACAGCACCGCCTCCAGCCGCCCGGCCCGTTCGTCCGGGCGGGGCACGGCGAAGCGGGCGCCGGATTCGGCCAGCTTGCGTTTGGCGCGGGTCAAGCGCTGCAGCAGGGTCGCCTCGGGCACCAGGAAGGCGGCGGCGATGGTTCGCGCCTCCAGGCCGCAAACCAGGCGCAGGGTCAGGGCCGCGCGGGACTCCGGCGCGATGGCCGGATGGCAGCAGATGAAGATCAGCCGCAGCCGCTCGTCGGGGATCAGCGCGGCGTCGCTCACCAGCGCGTCTTCCGCCGAGGGTTCGGGCGCCGGCGGATCGGGCCGCAGCCGCGCCCGCACGCTGCGCCGCCGCAGGTTGTCCAGCGCCCGGCGAAAGGCCGCGCGATAGAGCCACGCGGTCGGGTCGTCAGGCACGCCTTCCTTGGGCCATAAGCGGGCGGCCGCGAGGCAGGCGTCCGAGAAGGCGTCCTCGGCGATGTCGAGGTCGCGAAAGCGCGCGGCGAGGGCGGCGATGACCCGCCCCGCCGCGGCTCTCGCCGCTCCATCGAGCGTCTGATTCAAGCCTCAGTCGCCCTTGCGCTCGCCCTGGCCCATCAGCGGCCGGACCTCGATCGAGCCCGTCGCATAGACCGGCACCTGTTTGGCGATGGCGATGGCCTCGTCCAGGTCGTCGGCCTCGACCAGATAGAAGCCGCCCAGCTGTTCCTTGGTCTCGGCGAAGGGGCCGTCGTGCAGGCTTTGCTTGCCGTCGGCGCCGATGCGGACGGTGGTGGCCGTGGACGTGTTTTTCAGGCCCGCGCCACCCAGCCGCTTGGCGCCGACGGCCTGGTGGAACGCCATGTGTTTGGCCACCACCTGGTTCACCGCCTCGCCCGTCATTTCGGGCCCGTAGACGCTCTCGTCCTCATAGATCAGCAGCAGATATTGCATGGAAGGTTCCTCATTCGGCGGCGCACCGCGCGCAGCCTCGCCCAAGAGACGCGCCAGGGGGAGCGGATTCGACAGGCCCTGGTCGCCGGACTGTAAAATACCCACTCTCGGCATTGACTCCCCGCCTCGCGCGCCCACCTGAGCCTTGGGTCGCGTGGTTGGATTGAAGTATGTCTCAGACTGGTCCCAGCGCCCCCGCCCCGTTGCAGGGTGGCCGGCTGGCGTTGATCTCGGTGGCCTTGGCGCTCGGCACCTTCATGCAGGTGCTGGACTCGACCATCGCCAACGTCTCGATCCCGACCATTTCCGGCAACCTCGGCGTCAGCACCGACCAGGGCACCTGGGTCATCACCCTGTTCGCCATGGCCAATGGCGTCTCCGTGCCGCTGACCGGCTGGCTGATGGGCCGTTATGGAGTGGTCAAGACCTTCGCCGCCTCGGTGGTCTTGTTCACCATCGCCTCCTTCCTCTGCGGCGTCGCCTGGGACCTGCCCTCGCTGCTGTTTTTCCGCATCCTGCAAGGCGGCGTCTCCGGGCCGATGATTCCGGGCTCGCAGGCTCTACTGATCTCCATCTTTCCGCCGGCCCGGCGCGGCTTCGCCCTGGCGATCTGGTCGATGACCACCCTGGTGGCGCCGATCTGCGGACCGATCCTGGGCGGCTGGATTTCCGACAACACCACCTGGCGCTGGATCTTCTTCATCAATGTGCCGGTGGGGATTTTCTGCGCCTTCATCTGCTATCGCGGCCTTGCCTCGCGGGAGACGCCGACCTTCAAGCGGCCGATCGACACCGTGGGCTTCGCGCTGCTGCTGATCTGGGTCTGCTGCCTGCAGGTGATGCTGGACCGGGGGCAGGACGCCGACTGGTTCCACTCCGTCTCCATCGTCGTCCTGGCCGTCATCTCCGCCATCACCCTGGTGGGCTGGCTGATCTGGGAGCTGACCGAGAAGAACCCCATCGTCGACCTGTCGCTGTTCAAGTCGCGAAACTTCGCCCTTGGCACCCTGGTGTTCTGCCTGGCCTATGCGGTCTTCTTCGGAGCCAATGTGCTCCAGCCGCTATGGCTGCAGACAAGGCTGGGTTACATCGCCACCTGGGCCGGGCTGGTGGCCGCGCCCAGTGGCGTGGTGGCGGTTTTGCTGACGCCTCTGTTCGCCCGGTACAGCTCGGTGATCGATGCGCGGATCACCGGCACGCTTGCGCTTCTGGCCTTCGCCCTGTCCTTCTTCATGCGGGCCGGACTTCCGCCCGACGCCAGCTTCCGCATCCTGGTGCTGCCCATGCTGGTGCAGGGCGTCGCCATGAGCACCTTCTTCGTCTCCATGCTGACCATCCAGCTCAAGGACGTGCCGCCACAGCAGACCCCGGCGGCCAGCGGCCTGTCCAACTTCGCCCGCATCACCGCCGGCGGATTCGCCGCCTCCCTCACCACGGCCTTCTGGGATCACCGCGCGAGCGTGCACCAGTCGGCGTTGGCGGACGGCCAGGCCAGCCACAGCGCCGCCTTCACCCAGGCGCTCACGACACTGCAGGGCGCGGGCGGCAGCGCGAAGCAGTCCCTCGCCAGCCTGGTCGGCCAGGTGGTCAATCAGGCCTATGACATCGCCGCGGTGGACATCTTCTGGCTGTTCGGCGTGCTGGCGGTGATCATGGTGCCGCTGATCTGGATGGCCCGCCGGTCCCTGTCCGGCGGCGCGCCGGTGGCGGCGGACTAGCGCGATTCCTGCAGGCTCACGCCGGCAAGGCCACGCGTGAGATATCCTTGCAGACCGCGATGAGGCGATCCTGTAACGCTTGGTCATCGGCCTGCGCGTTCGGCTCCATGCGCTTCAGGTGATAGAAATACCGACCCGTCACATCGGCCTTCGGATCATCGCCCGCAGCGAGCCAGGCCTGGGTCAGATGCGCCTGATCCATGTCGTCGGGCGCGCCGGCGCCGCCCATCTTGGTCGGCACCCACCCAGGCTCCAGCGCATTGGAGAAGACGTCCGGCCAGCGCCGCGCAATCGCGAAGGCAAGCATCGTATCGTGCAGCTTGCTCTCCGCGTAGGCGGCCGAACCGTTCCAGCGGCGCTTCTTCCAGAGAATGTCATCGAGATTGGCGTCGGCATGGTGGTGCATGCCGGAACTTAGATAGACGAGCCGCTTGGGCCGCTCGATCAGCGCGGTCAGGATATAGGCCGACAGCGTGTTGATCGCGAACACGTGCGGCAGGCCGTCCGCGGTGAGGCGATGGCCTTCGCGATAGCCGACCGCCGCGTTGTGGATCACCGCATCGAAGGCGCCGAGGCCATTGACCTGGGCCGCCACATCCTTGGCGCCGGCGATGGTCTCGACGTCGCCGACCACGACTGCCTCGGCCAGGGGCAGGTGCTGGCGGGCGGCTTCAGCGCGCTTGGCGTTGCGCGCGTGAACCACGACGCTGTGACCTTGGCTGGTGAGCAGATCGGCCGCCATCAGGCCAAGGCCAGCGGAAGATCCTGAAATGAAGATGCGTGACATGAGGGTTCTCCTTGGTCTTCGCTGACGGATCTGGTCCGCCAGCGCGACTGTTGACGGTTAGGTTTTAGGGCTGCGGGCGGTGACGACGAGCGCCGCGCCGGTAAGCGCGCAAGTGGCGCCGAACAGATAGACGGCGGGGTAGCCGAACTGCCCGGCGATCACCCCCGCCGCCGGGCCGGACACGCCGTAGGCGATGTCGAGGAAGGCGACGAAGGCCCCCATCGCGCTACCGCGATTGGCCGGCAGCACCCGCTTCAATACCTCCACCCCGAGCGCGGGGAAGACCAGCGCGCATCCCAGGCCCGTAACGAGCGCACCAGCAAGCGCGACGATCTCATGGGGCGCACCCCACAGCATCGCCTGGCCGATAGCTTCAATGACCAACGACCACAGCGCCACACGATAGCCGCTCATCCTGTCCGGCAGGGATCCGAGGACCAGGCGGACAAAGATGAAGCCGATGCCAAAGGCGGTCATGACAAGGCCCGCATGACCCCAGTTCCGCGCCGCGAAGTAGAGCGAGGCGAACGCGGTCAAACCCGATAGGCCGACGCCCTGCAGCATCAGGCCGAGACCTTCCCGCCAGATTTGGCCGATCACCCTGTAGAAGGGCAAACGCTGACCTGCCGGGCTGGTGTAAGACAGCTCACGAAAGGCGATGACCGCGGCGACGAGCGGCGCGACGACACAAGCGACCATGGCCGCTTCGAGCCCATAGGTCTGATAGAGCGCCATACCGATCGGCGCGCCGATGGCGAGCGCCGCGAACATGGCGATCCCGGTCCAAGACATCGACTTGCCGGCGCGTTCCGGGCCGACCGAGGCGATCGACCAGGCGATACAGCCCGTCACAAACTGGCTCTCGCCGATGCCAGCGACCAGACGGCCGACGACAATGATGGCGAGGCTTGTCGCTGGGGAAAACCCAGGCATGGCTGCAACGAAATAGAGCGACCCGCCCAGCGCGCAGACCGCGGCGCCCTGCAGCGCTGAGCGTTTGCCGCCATGGTTGTCGGTAAGCCTGCCGGCATAGCCGCGCGTGAGGACGGTCGCGAGGAACTGGATGCCGATCACCAGTCCAACGATGAGGTTGCTGAAGCCCAGCTTCTCGTGAACGAACAATGGAATTACCGGCAGCGGCAGGCCGACGCAAAGGTAGCCGCAGAACAGCGCCATGATGATCCCGGGCGCGGGGCGGGAGAGATGAGCGGGCGCGGCGTCCGATTGGCTCGCGCGGTTTGAAATCAGTGCTGACACGACAACCTCCATTTGATTGGGTTGGAAGGAAGGCGCCGTCCCAAGGGGCGGCGCCTTCGGATCAGGCCGCGGTTTTGGCGGCGGACGTGGCGAACATGTCGGTGCGGTAGCCGCTCGCCTCGAGCAGATAATCCCGCGAGGCGTTCACCTCGGCGTGCAGCTTGGCGACATCCACGCCGACCAGCTTGCCGGCGCGCTTGCGGATTTCGCCGGCCACCATCACGGTGTCGACGTCAGAGCGCTCGACCGCCTGAACGATGGTCCCAATGGCGTTGGTCACCGGGAAGACGGCGACGCCATTCGTGCGGACCATGATGATGTCGGCCTGCCTGCCCGGCGTGAGGGCGCCGATCTCGCTTTCGAGGCCGGCCGCACGGGCGCCGTTGATCGTCGCCGACTTGAGCACCGCTTCCACCGAGATTGGCGCCGGAACACCCGCCTCGCCCCGGAATCGGCGGTAGCGCATCGCCGAACGCTGCTGTCCAAACAGGGCGTGCATCTCGCCAAACAGATCGCTGCCAAAAGCGGTGTCGAGGTCGATGCCGAGCGCGGGCGTCAAGCCGTGATCGACAGCCTGCTGATAGGCGAAGCTCTCATCATCGAAGCCGAACAGCGCGTCCGAGCGCGGATTGACGGTGACGTTTACGCCGGCCTTCGCAAACCGCTTCCATGTCTCCTCCGGCACGCGCGTGCAGTGATTGAAGATGTTGTGCGGACCGAGCAGGCCGGGCTCGTCGAATTCCGGCCCGAGCTTGGCGAGGTCGCCGATGAACTCGGTCAGGATGCGCATGTCGAGGCTGCGCGCGACCTTCCACCAATCGAGATTGAGCTGACCGAACAGCCCGACACGCACCAGGCCCGCGCCCTGGTTCCAGTTTGCGGCGAGGCGCTTCAGGTCGTCCGGCAGATGGTCGGAGGATGCCCCCTTGTCCATCGCGGCGCCGACCATGTGCAGCGCGCGGATGCCGCTGTCGTCCAGCGCGTCGAGCGCCGCATCGGTGTGTTCGGGGCTGCGCGACGAATGGCAGGCGTCGATAATGGTGGTGATGCCGGCGTCGAGCGAAGCCACGGCCGTAAGCTTGGTGCTGAGATACATGTCACGCGGGCGATAGCGGGCGCCCAGCGTTTCGGCGACGACGTCGATGTAGGCGAAGAGATCGTCGACGTCGGGCATCATGCGGCGCATCACGCCGAGCCACATATGATGGTGGGCGTCGACAAGGCCCGGCATGACGATGCTGCCGGCGGCGTCGATCACGTCGGCGTCGTCCGCCTGGATGTTCAAACCGACCGCGGCGATACGGCCACCTTCGACCAGGACATCGCCAATCGGGAGATTGGGAACCGTCGGGTCCATCGTGACGATGGCGCCGGCCTTGAAAAGGGTGCGGCTGTTCGGATGCGTGCTCATGATCGAAATCCTCCGTGTTCTGCCGTGCATGCGGCCAGGTCGTTATCGCTCCGCGGCGGACTTGAATTAAGTGAGCTTAAGTCAGATCATTCCTGACTAAATATCAGGACTCGGCCGATGCCTTTCGATGGAAGAATTCTCTCTGGGGTGAGTGTGCTGGCGGCGGTCGTCGAGGCCGGCAGCTTCGTCAAAGCCGCCGAGCTGATCGGGATCACCGATTCCGGAGTCAGCCGGGCGATCAGCCGCCTTGAGACACGGCTAAACGTGCGCTTGCTCGATCGGACCACGCGTTCGGTGACCCTCACCGACGAGGGGCGGCGGTTCTACCAGGAGGTGAAGCCGCATCTGGGCGCGATCGAAGACGCGGCGGTTGTCGCCTCGGGCGCGACATCGACTGTCCGTGGCCGCCTCAAGGTCGACATCGATCCGTTCTTTCTTCCGCTGGTGCTGGCCGGCCACCTCGGCGTCTTCTGCGAACGCTATCCCGAGTTATCGATCGAATTCACGAGCAGCGAACATATCGGCGACCTGGTGTCGGAAGGCATCGATCTCGCCATCCGCTTCGGTCAGCCGCGCCAGGCGAGCCTTGTCGCACGCAAGCTGATCGAGGCGCCGATCCTTACCGTGGCCGCCCCGCGCTACATCGAGCGCTATGGCAAGCCCGACCACCCTAGCGATCTTGGCCGGCATCGCTGCCTGCAATTCCTCGATCCCTATACAGGCCGACCGTTCGATTGGGAGTTCGTCCGGGGCACGGAAGCGATCGAAGTGCCAACCACCGGGCCGCTCACCTTCACCGATCCCAAATCCATGCTGCAGGAGTGCGTCGCCGGCACAGGCGTCGCCCAGATTATCGGCTGGGGGGTGGGGCGGTTGCTCACGGAGGGCGTCCTGATCGACCTTTTTCCGGCGTGGCACGGCGAGCGCTTTCCGTTGTTCGCCTTCCATCCCTCTCGCAATCATCCGCCCGCGAAAGTCCGCGCCTTCGTCGACTTCTGCGTTGAGCTCGCCATGGAGCTTTAGCGTCGCGGGTCGCTAAGCAAACGCAACCTGAGGTCACGGGCCGATATCGACGATATGGTGAAGTTGGCGCACTCGACAGGATTCGAACCTGTGACCTCTGCCTTCGGAGGGCAGCGCTCTATCCAGCTGAGCTACGAGTGCGGAGCGTTGGGGCGCGGATACCTAGCCGAAAGGCTTCGCTGGTGCAACGAAACGGTTGGACAGCTCAAAGAAACGGTCGGACTCGATCAGGCGGCCTTGGTCGCGTCGTAGGTCAGGGCCATGAAGACGTCCTCGAGATCGGGGTCTTCGGTGGCCAGGTCCTTGATGCCGACGCCGGCGTCGCGCACGGCGCTCAGCACCTGTTCGACCCCCGCCTCGCCGGTCTTGAAGGTGACGGCCAGGTCGCCGCCCTGGCGGATGCGGCCCTCGAAGCGGCCTAGGTCAGGCACTTCGCTCAAGGGATTCTGCGGCGTGATCACCACGGTGCGGGTGTCCAGTCGGCGCAGCAGCTGGCTGGTGGGCTCACAGGCCACCACCTCGCCCCGATTGATAATGGCGATGGTGTCGCAGAGCTCCTGCGCCTCTTCCAGATAGTGGGTGGTCAGCACCACGGTCACGCCGTGGTTACGGTTCAGGTCGACGACGTAGGCCCAGAGCTGGCGGCGCAGCTCCACGTCCACGCCGGCGGTGGGCTCGTCGAGGATCAGCACCGGCGGATTATGCGTCATGGCCTTGGCCACCATCAGCCGCCGCTTCATGCCGCCGGAGAGCTGGCGCACATAGGCCTCGGCCTTGTCGCTGAGGCCGACGGCGGCCAGGAGCTCGTTGGTGCGGCGCTCGGCCTTGGGCACGCCGAACAGGCCGGCCTGCACCTCCAGCGACTCGCGCGGGGTGAAGAAGACGTCGGCGACGATCTCTTGGGCCACCACGCCGATGGCGGCGCGGGCGTCGCGGGGGTGGGTGTCGATATTGCGGTCCCAGATCTTCACCGTGCCGGCGCTTTTGCGCACCAGACCGGACAGGGTGTTGATGAAGGTCGACTTGCCGGCGCCGTTGGGGCCGAGCAGGCCGAAGATCGATCCGCGCGGCACCTTCAGGTCGATGCCGTTCAGCGCGGTCTTGGCGGGGGTGGTCTTGGTGGCGGCGTAGGTCTTGAACAGCCCTTCGGCTTGGATAGCGTAGTCGGGAAGGGACATGGAGCCTCGCGCGGTAAGGTTCCGGATTTAGGGCGGCGCGGGGGCGTTGGCTAGTGGACGAGCGCATTTGAAGGCGCTCGAATTGACGCTCGCAACCGGCGCCCTTAAGGCTTGGCCACGCTATTCGATCAGGATCAACCCATGTCCGAGCCCGCTCGCCCGACGCCCGCCCCGACGCCCGCAACGCCCGAGGTGGTGATCGTCCATACCCGCCGCATCGCCTGCGACGGCGTCGGCGGGGCGCTGGGCCATCCCCGGGTCTATCTGGAAATGGGCGGCGAGCCCTTCGTCGAATGTGGCTATTGCGACCGCCGCTTCGTGCTGGCGACCGGAGACGAGGGCGCCGAGAGCGAGCGGCTCGCGCCAGGCGTCTACGAAGGCTCTCACGGGCACTAGACGGGCGCTCGGACAAGGGGCGGGCACGTGAACCATGCGCATCCTGGTGATCGGGAGTTCGGGGTCGGGTAAGACCACCCTGGGACGGCGGCTCGCCGCGGCGCTGGACCTAAAGCAGGTCGAGCTCGACGCCGTAAACTGGCTGCCCGGCTGGCACGCCCTGCATCAGAACGATCCCGACGAATTCCGCCGCCGCGCCGCCTTGGAGACCGCGGGCGAGCGCTGGATTTGCGACGGCAATTACAGCGTCCTGCGCGAGGTGCTGTGGCCCCGCGCCACCCATGCGATCTGGCTGGACTATGCCCGGCCGATCATCATGCGGCGGGTGATCTGGCGCTCGATCAGCCGCGCCGCCAGCGGCCGCGAACTCTGGAACGGCAATATCGAAGATTGGCGCAAATGGACCCACGCCAGCCACCCGATCCGCTGGTCCTGGGACAACTGGGCCCGCGTGCGGTCGCGGTACGAGGCCGCCTTCGCGGACCCGGCCAACGCGCATCTGCAAGTGCACAGGCTGCGCCATCCCCGCGAGGCGGCGGGGATCGAAGCGCGGCTCAGCTGAGCCTTAGTGTTTCGCCGCCCGGCTCTGCGTCGTGATCCATGTGTCCAGGTCCGACGCCGACTTGTCGGGGATCTGCTCCATCGGCACGTGGCCGACGCCGGGGTAGACGATGAAGGTCCCGCCGGGGATCGCCTTGGCGGTGCGCTCGCCTTCCCACCAACGGATCAACATGTCGTCCTTGCCGTGCATCCCCAGGGTGGGGACGGTCAACCGACCGAGGGCCGCGTTCACGGCGGCGCTGTTCGTCGGCGGACCTTCCTGCAGGCCGAGCAGAATGGCGCGGTGACCCGGCGCGCGGGAAAAGTCGCTGTAGCGGCGGACCAGGGCCGGCGTCACCAGGCTTTTGTTGACGAACGCCGTATCCAGCCCCTGCCTGATCAGCGGCGTCAGATCAACGTGGGTGAGCAGCCCGCGCAGAACGGGAACCTGCAGCAGGTTGAAGATGACCACCTTGTTTTGCCGCTTGGGGCCCTGGCCCGGCGGATAGGGCGCGGGAACGGTGTCCACCAGCACCAGGCCGTCCAGCTTGTCCTGATGCTGCAGAGCATAGTTCCATGCCACCCCGCCGCCCATGGAATTGCCCACCAGCACGAAGTGTTTGACGCCAAGCTTGTCGGTCAGGGCGTCCACGACCCCGACCATCTCATCCATATGCGGGCGATAGCCCTTGGGCGCCTCGGTCAGGCCATGGCCGGGGAGATCCAGAGAGATGACCCGGTAACGGCCGCTCAGGCGCGCCACCCAGTCCTGCCAGTCGTAGAGCGAAGCGGCGAAGCCATGCACCAGTACGATGGGCTCGCCGCTCTGATTGCCTTGATCGCGATAGTGCAGGTGCACGCCATTGGGCAGGTCGAGATAGCGATCCGAGGCGTCGCCGTACTGCGCCTGCAGGGTGGCGTAGGGGATGTCGGCCCGGGTCATGGTGACAAGGCCGACGATGGCCAGGACGACGACGACCACCAGCGCCCAACCGCCCAGCTTCAGCACGGACTTCATCGCCTTCCCCCACAGACCGGACAGTCCGGATCGGCGCCGACGCGCACGACCCGCGTTTCCGCGCTGAGACCGTCATATAGCAAAAGCCGGCCGGCGAGGGGCTTGCCGGCGCCGGTGATGTGTTTGATCGCCTCCAACGCCATGGCCGAACCGATCACCCCGGCCAAGGCGCCGACCACGCCGACCACGGCGCAGGTCTCGGCGTCCGGCGGGGTCTCGGGCACGAGACACTGGTAGCAGGGCCGGCCCTCGAACACCCCCACCTGACCGCTCCAGCGGCCTATGGCGCCGGACACGAGCGGCTTGTTCAGCGCCACACAGGCGGCGTTGACGGCGAACCGGGTGTCGAAGTCATCCGTGCCATCGAGCACCAGGTCATAGCCGTCGACGATGCCGGCGGCGTTGCCGGCATCCAGCATGACCGGGTGGGCGATGATCTCGACATGCGGATTGAGCGCCGCCAGCCGCTCGGCCGCCGCCCGGGTCTTGGGTTTGCCGACATCGCCCGAGGCGAACAGCACCTGCCGCTGCAGATTGGACAAGGCGACCACATCGCCGTCCGCCAGGCCGATCCGTCCCACACCCGCCGCCGCCAGATAGAGGGCCGCCGGCGCGCCCAGGCCGCCGGCGCCGACAATCAGCACCCGCGCGGCCTTCAAAGCCTGCTGCCCCGGCCCACCGATCTCCTTCAGCACCAGATGGCGCGCGTAGCGTTCAACCTCGGCGTCGGAAAACGGCATGGGGCTCGGTCAATCACACTGCGCTCATCCCCGCGAAGGCCGGGACCCAGATCATATGGCGCGACGGCCGGGATGATAGCCCATGGCCATGGCGCTTCGCGGGGATGAGCGCTTTTTTGTTGTGGGCGGCATCGAGAATTCGATGCCATCCCGCCTTAAGGTCCTGGCGAGATTGAAGCTCTGGCGATCGTCGCACTCAAGGATCGGCCCCTTGGGCCGGCCGCGTCGCGGCGAGGCCAAAGGCCTCGTCCTTGACTGCGTCGAGCGCCAGAGCAGAGTCGGCATTCAGGACTTAAGGCGGTTCTAGCGGCTAAGAGACGGTGATGTTGCAGACTGTAGCCATCGCGAGTGTTGTGGCTCTCACTTTTTTGGCCGCGCCCGTGCGCCTTGAAAGCAGCGCGCCGCCGTCGAGCTGGGTAGGCATCGTCGCCGACCATGCGTTCACATTCTATGTCCCCCCAGGCTCAGACCTAAAGCTACTCCCAGGCCGCCCGATTGATTCATTTGCCCGACGATATGCGGGCGCCACGTTCAGGCTGGCGTTCGATTATGGGCGGTGGTCGAATAAGCTTTCCGATTTCGTTGGCGATCCCCGCTACAGATCGACATCGGCCCTAATAGATGGCCGGCGGGCGCTCATCGTTACGGGACCGGGCCTTGGCCAATGGGATTGTCACGATGACCTAGCGGCCGTGTATGTCATTGATCACGCGGAGGGCCGGCAACCAATCGCGCTTGAAATGGACGCCTGCACCCGCGATCCTCGCCAACTTGAGACGGTGCAGGCAATATTTCGGACGATAAAATTCACGTCGAGGTAATGCGCCTGTAGACCGCGAATCGTTGACTCCCCACCCCCTCCGCGCCTATCCCACGGCTGTCTCGTGTGACTGGCGATGAAGGTGGGAGACCACCGGGGAGCGCGGGATCGATATGCCGCTCGCCTGGGCAATTTCACCCCACGCCCGGAGATCGCCATGCCCGCAGCCCCTGATTATCCCCAAGCCAAAGACCTCGCGCCGATCAAGCGCGCCCTGCTGTCCGTGTCCGACAAGACCGGCCTGATCGAGATGGCCAAGGCCCTGTCCGAGCTGGGGGTGGAGCTGGTCTCCACCGGCGGCACCAAGGGCGCCATCGCCGCCGCCGGCCTGGCGGTGAAGGACGTCAGCGACCTGACCGGCTTTCCCGAGATGATGGACGGGCGGGTCAAGACCCTGCACCCCATCGTTCACGGCGGCCTGCTGGGGGTGCGCGACGCGCCCGAGCACGCCAAGGCCATGAGCGAGCACGGAATCGGCGGCATCGACCTGCTGTATGTGAACCTCTACCCCTTCGAACAGGCCGTGGCCGGCGGCGGCGATTTCGCCACCTGCGTCGAAAACATCGACATCGGCGGGCCGGCGATGATCCGCTCGGCGGCCAAGAACCACGCCTATGTCTGCGTCTGCACCGAGCCGGCGGACCTGGAAGAGGTGCTGGCCGCGCTGAAGACCGAGGGCGCGACCTCG
>Ga0302313_10000226_pt1 | contig 53743 bp, 42 predicted proteins | sample III_Palsa_N2_2_FD_200454 | JGI IMG/M metagenome (GOLD analysis project Ga0302313, IMG submission 200454) | Peat permafrost microbial communities from Stordalen Mire near Abisko, Sweden - III_Palsa_N2_2 | ecosystem: Environmental > Terrestrial > Soil > Palsa > Peat permafrost | place: Sweden...
CGGCGACCGTCTTCACTGCGATCGTATTCAACCTGCCGCACCGATTTGAAAGGCTACATGAAATTTTCTCGCGAAACCTGCGTGGCGCTGGACCTTGCCGACCCGATGGCCGCCTTTCGGACGCGTTTTACGCTGCCCGCGGACACCCTGTACCTCGATGGCAATTCTTTGGGTGCGATGCCGGCCAATGTGCCGCAGCGTGTGATGCAGGCAATGACCCAGGAATGGGCCCAGGGCCTGATCCGCTCGTGGAACGATGCCGGCTGGTACCCCGCACCGCTGCGCATCGGTGCCAAGATCGCCAAGCTGATTGGCGCCGACGCCGACGAAGTGGCGGTGGCCGATTCCACCTCGGTGAATCTGTTCAAGGTGCTGGTGGCCGCATGCCGCATGCAACAAGGAAAACGCGGCGTGATCCTGGCCGAGCGCGGTAATTTTCCGACCGACGTTTATATCGCCTCCAGCGCGGCGGAAATGACCGGTCGCGAGTTACGCAGTGTCGAGCCGGACGAGGTCCTGGCCGCGCTCGACGACACTGTCGCGGTGGTTTCGTTGACTCACGTGAATTACAAAACCGGCCAGCGTTACGACATGCGTGCCGTGACCGAACGCGCGCACGCGGTGGGCGCTCTGGTGGTGTGGGATCTGGCCCATTCGGCGGGCGCCATGCCGCTCGGCCTGAACGCATGCGAAGTCGATTTCGCCGTAGGCTGCGGCTACAAATATCTGAATGGCGGTCCGGGCGCGCCGTCGTTCGTGTTTGTGGCGCGGCGCCATCTGCCTCAGGTGCAGCAACCGCTGACCGGTTGGCTCGGTCATGCCGAGCCGTTTGCCTTTACCCACGAATTTATGCCGCACGCCGGGATCGAGCGGATGCTCGCAGGTACTCCACCGATGCTCGCGATGATCGCCCTGGAGGCGGCATTGGAGGCGTTCGATGGCGTCGATATGCAGGTGTTGCGCGACAAGAGCGTGGCGCTGGGTAATCTGTTTATCGATCTGTTCGATCAGGAATTGGCCGGCATGGGTTGCGTCTTGCGTTCGCCGCGAAACGCGGACGAGCGTGGCAGCCAGGTGTCCCTGGGGCATGCGGAAGGCTATGCCATCATGCAGGCGCTGATTGCGCGCAACATCATCGGCGACTTTCGCGCCCCCGATATTCTGCGCTTCGGCTTCACCCCCTTGTACCTGCGTTATATCGACGTGTGGGACACCATTGCGGCATTAAAAGACATCATTGCAAGCCGCGCCTGGGATACGCCGGAATTCAAGGCGAAAAAATCGGTGACCTGAAGCGGTGCAGCGGTGCAGCGGTTCAAGAGGCGGTGGCGCATGCCGGCGGACGCGCTACCGCCGCAATGTGAATCGAGAATGCGGCAACTGCGGACTATGCGCGGCTAAAACGCGGTCCAATCATCTTCCGCCGGCAACCCTGCCGGTTTGGCGATAGGCCTGACGGCCGCGACCGCGCCCGTTGCTGCCGGTGATTTCGGCTCGGGCCGCTTGACTTCGGGCCGATTGACTCCCGCCCGCTTGACGTTGGTGCGCGTGAGGTCGGGCCGCTTTAACGCAATTGCGCGGCTCGCCGCGGGCTCGCGTATGCCTCGATCGCTGGCGCCTTTGAGACGGAATACCGCCACCGTTTCCGCCAGATGATGACCTTGCTCTTCCATCGACGATGCCGCCGCCGTGGCTTGTTCGACCAGTGCGGCATTTTGCTGGGTGATCTGATCCATTTGTGTCACGGCCTGATTGATCTGCTCAATGCCGGTGCTTTGCTCGACCGAGGCCGCTGAAATTTCGTTCATCACGTCGGTGACACGTTTGACCGCCACCACAATTTCATTCATCGTCTCGCCGGCGCGGCCGACCAAATTGGAACCGACTTGAACCTTGGCCACCGAGGTTTCGATCAAGGCCTTGATTTCCTTGGCGGCGGCGGCCGAGCGCTGCGCCAAGGTACGCACCTCGCCTGCGACTACCGCAAAGCCGCGGCCCTGTTCACCGGCGCGAGCGGCTTCAACGGCTGCATTCAAGGCCAGAATGTTGGTCTGGAAGGCGATCCCTTCGATTACGCTGATAATTTCCACGATGCTGCTTGAGCTGGCGGAGATGCCGCCCATGGTGTCGATCACTTCGCTCACCACGCTGCCGCCCCGCACCGCGGTTTCCGTGGCGCTGATGGCAAGCTGTACGGCTTGCCTGGCATTTTCGGTGTTCTGTTTGACGGTCGATGTCAGTTCCTCCATGCTGGCCGCCGTTTCTTCCAGCGATGATGCTTGCATTTCGGTGCGCTTGGACAAGTCCTGGTTGCCCTGGGCGATTTCGCCGGCGGCCACGGCAATCGATTCGGTCGAGGTTTTGATTTCCCGCACCGTGGCGGAGAGACTGTGATCCATCTTTTTTAACGAATTCAACAACTCGCCGAATTCGTCGGTTTCGGTGATGCGGATTTCGTTATCCAGATGACCGCCGGCAATTTCATCGGCGATCAGCAAGGCTTTACCCAAGGGAGTGGAAATGGCATGCACCAGCATCGTCAGGATGCCGGCGCCGAGCAATACGCCGCACAACAAGAGAATGCCAAGTACCCATAGCGTTGCGGTATAGGCTTGCCCGCCGCTCTGATTGGCCGCCTTCGCCTGGTTGGTATTCAGTGTGACATCGCGGCGCAGATCGGCGATCAAGTTGTCGTTGGCCTCGCGCATACTGCCGCTCGCCACGCTCTCGAAGGTCGACGGGTCGGCGACGATGCCGGCGACGCTATTTTCGGTTTGTTTGATCAACGCATCAATTTGATCCGCCACTGCTTTTTCGTCGCCATTCGATATATTTGCCGGGTAGTAGTTATGCCAATGCTGCGAGGCGTCCTGCTCGTCCGACTTGATGCGGGCGGCGAGATCCGCCGCTTTGCCGGCATCTTTTTCCACCGCGAGGTTGCGGATGCGGATGCGCACGTCGAGCTCATCGGCCAGCACCGATGAAATATCGAGGATAGGCAACACGTTGGATTCGTAGACGCCTTTCAGGTTCGCATTGGAGCGCGACAGGCTGTAGATGCCGGCGCCGCCCAGTGCGCACATGATCGCAATGCATAAAGCAAAGGCGACGAAAATCTTGAACTTGATGGACCGGAAAAATCGGAGATTCATATTTTCCTCGCTGGGTGAATGGAACTGTCGGAAAGCGTATGACTGTCACCGGAATTCACTGCACCATCGTGTTCGCGAAAATGGACGCGCCTGAGGATGATGCGCGGCACACCCGTTCTCGAACGATTCCAAGTTGCAAGCTTCGAAAGGTAGATCCTTTTCTTGTTTATATTTCTTTAAATGTCAGGAAGGAAGAAATATCAGAAAAACTTTGTTGCAGCGTCGGAATGGCGCGACACCGGGCGTGCAAAAGCCTGGCCGGAGATAAATGGGGCCGCATGATAAGGGAAAACCACTAGCCGAATTTTTACTCTATATTACATCCGACAAACACAATAATATCTTTGTAAAACAAAGATCTAGTGCGGTGCAACCCGATTTCTTCATAGGGTTGCACCTTTTTATTGAGTGCAGTACGATCCGTGAAAATTCAGTCTTCTGTCGGCTCCCCTCAGCGACGCAAAGGAATCATGGCGAACACTACACTCGGGGTTAAGGTCGACGACCTGCTGCGCGCCCGGCTCAAAGATGCGGCGCAACGCATCGAACGCACGCCGCACTGGCTGATCAAGCAAGCGATCTTCGCTTACCTCGAAAAAATTGAGCACGGGCAACTGCCGCCCGAATTGAGCGCGGCGCATATTACGTCGGCCGACCTGAGCGAGGTGCCGGATACCGGCGACGCCGGTGAAGAAAGCGTGCCGCACCCGTTTCTCGATTTCGCCCAAAACGTTCAGCCTCAATCGGTATTGCGTGCCGCGATTACCGCCGCCTACCGCCGGCCCGAGCCCGAGTGTGTGCCGTTTCTGATCGGCCAGGCGCGCTTGCCGGCACCGCAGGCGGCCGATGCCTACGCGTTGGCGACCCGTCTGGTTGAAGCCCTGCGCGCGAAAAGCACCGGCGGCGGGGTAGAAGGATTGATCCACGAATTCTCCTTGTCGAGCCAGGAAGGTGTGGCTTTGATGTGTCTGGCCGAAGCTTTGCTGCGGATCCCCGATCGGGCGACGCGCGATGCCTTGATCCGCGACAAGGTCAGCAAGGGCGACTGGCGTTCGCATCTAGGCAGCGGCTCGTCGTTGTTTGTGAATGCGGCGACCTGGGGTTTGATGATCACCGGGCGCCTGGTGGCGACCAATAGCGAAGCCGGCTTGTCGTCGGCCTTGACGCGTTTGATCGGGCGCGGCGGCGAGCCGCTCATCCGCAAAGGCGTGGATATGGCGATGCGCCTGATGGGCGAGCAATTCGTCAGCGGCGAAACCATTTCCGAAGCGCTGGCCAACAGCCGTAAATTTGAAGCACGCGGTTTCCGTTATTCATACGACATGCTCGGCGAAGCGGCCACCACCGAAGAAGATGCCCAGTTTTATTACGCCGCTTACGAGCAAGCGATTCATGCCATCGGTAAAGCTGCCGGCGGCCGGGGCATTTACGAGGGCCCGGGGATTTCGATCAAGTTGTCGGCGCTGCATCCGCGTTATTCGCGCTCGCAACAGGAACGTGCCCTGACCGAATTGTTGCCGCGCGTGCGTGCCTTGGCACTGTTGGCGCGCCGTTACGATATCGGCTTGAATATCGATGCCGAAGAAGCCGATCGCCTGGAAATTTCGCTCGACCTGCTCGAATCGCTGTGCTTCGACGCCGAATTGGCAGGCTGGAACGGCATCGGTTTTGTGGTGCAGGCTTATCAGAAGCGTTGCCCATTTGTCATCGATTACCTGATCGACCTGGCGCGTCGCAGCCGCCATCGCTTGATGATACGTCTGGTTAAGGGCGCGTATTGGGACAGCGAAATCAAACGCGCCCAAGTCGACGGCCTGGAAGGTTATCCGGTCTATACGCGCAAGATCTATACCGACGTGTCTTATCTGGCCTGCGCCAAAAAATTGTTGGCCGCGCCGGACGCCGTGTATCCGCAGTTCGCCACGCATAATGCACAAACGCTGGCGACCCTCTATCACCTGGCCGGACAGAATTATTATCCGGGTCAATATGAATTCCAGTGCCTGCACGGCATGGGTGAGCCGCTGTACGAAGAGGTGACCGGGCGCGATAAATTGAATCGGCCATGCCGCGTCTATGCGCCCGTCGGCACCCACGAAACCCTGCTGGCCTATCTGGTGCGCCGCCTGCTCGAAAACGGCGCCAATACCTCCTTCGTCAACCAGATCGCCGATGAAGCCATTGCCATCAAAGATCTGTTGATCGACCCGGTCGATGCCGCGACCAGGATCACGCCGCTGGGTGCGCCGCACGCGAAGATTCCCTTGCCGCGTCAGTTGTACGGCGCGGAACGCGCCAATTCGATGGGGCTGGATTTATCCAACGAACACCGGCTCGGCTCCTTGTCTTCGGCGCTGCTGGCCAGTGCCAATACAGCCTGGACCGCGGCGCCGATGCTGGCGGACCGGGATGCGCAGACGGGCTTGGTGCCGGGTGTGGCTCGTGAGGTGCGCAACCCGTCCGATGCCCGCGATGTGGTGGGTACCGTGATTGAAGCCAGTCATGCCCAGGTGGCGGCGGCACTGCAACATGCGGTGGTGGCCGCACCGATCTGGCAAGCGACCCCGGTTGAAGCGCGCGCCGATTGTCTGACGCGTGCCGCCGATTTGCTGGAAGCGCAGATGCCCTCATTGATGGGCTTGGTGGTGCGCGAAGCGGGCAAGTCGTTGCCGAATGCGGTGGCGGAAATCCGCGAGGCGGTCGATTTCCTGCGCTATTACGCGACGCAGATTCGCCTCGAATTTTCCAACGACACCCATCGCCCGCTGGGGCCGGTGGTGTGTATCAGCCCGTGGAATTTCCCGCTGGCGATTTTTATGGGGCAGGTAGCCGCCGCCCTGGCCGCGGGCAATCCGGTGCTGGCCAAGCCGGCGGAGCAAACTCCCTTGATCGCCGCCCAGGCGGTGCGTATTTTGCGCGAAGCCGGCGTGCCGGCGGGTGCGGTGCAGTTATTGCCGGGCAGCGGCGAAGTGGTGGGCGCCACCCTGGTGGCCGATGCCCGCACTCGCGGTGTGATGTTTACCGGCTCGACCGAAGTGGCGCGCCTGATTGCGGCCACCCTGGCCGAACGCCTCGACCCGCACGGCAAACCGATTCCGCTGATTGCCGAGACCGGCGGCCAGAACGCGATGATTGTCGACTCTTCGGCGCTGGCGGAACAAGTGGTGGGCGACGTCTTGAATTCGGCCTTCGATTCGGCCGGGCAGCGTTGTTCGGCATTGCGTGTGTTGTGCCTGCAAGAGGATGTCGCGGAGCGGGTATTGACCATGTTGAAGGGCGCGATGCGTGAGCTCGCCATCGGCAACCCGGACCGGCTGTCGGTCGATGTCGGCCCGGTGATCGACGCCGAGGCCAAGCGCGGCATCGAGCGTCATATCGCGGCGATGCGCGCCAAGGGCCATCCGGTGTTCCAGCTTGAAGTGCCGGAGGCCGCGCGTCACGGCACGTTTGTGGCGCCGACGCTGATTGAACTCGACGGCATCGATGAGCTGGAGCGCGAAGTATTTGGTCCGGTGCTGCATGTGGTGCGCTATCGCCGCAGCGCCCTTGAGCAATTGCTGACGGCGATCAAGGCCACCGGTTACGGTTTGACGCTGGGAGTCCACACTCGCATCGACGAAACCATTGCCTACGTGATCGAACGGGCGCATGTGGGCAATATCTATGTGAACCGCAATGTGGTCGGCGCCGTGGTCGGCGTCCAGCCATTCGGCGGCGAGGGTTTGTCGGGCACCGGTCCCAAGGCCGGCGGACCGCTGTATTTGCAGCGTTTGCTGGCGCTGCGCCCGGGCGGCGTGCCGGCCATGCTGGCCAGTGTGCTGGTCAGCGACCAGCCTAGCGGCGACACGGCGCAGAACCATCCGGTGGCAAACCTGAAAGCGTGCCGCGACTGGTTTATGCAACTCGGCGACAGCGCGGCGGCGGCACGCTGCGAGCGTTATCTGGGCGGTGTCCTGGCGGGTGCGACGGCGGTCCTTCCGGGTCCTACCGGAGAGAGAAACACCTATTCGCTTGGGTGCCGCGGCGCGGTACTCTGCGTGGCCTTGACCCCGGGCGGAGCACGGGCACAGTTTGCGGCAGCCCTGGCGACCGGCAATCGGGCGATTTTCAGTACCCAGGCGGGGGCCGATCTGGTCGCGGCATTACCGGCCGGTTTGCGCGGCCATGCCCAGGCACAGAAGGACGAGGGCGGTGCTTTCGATACCGTCTTGTTCGAAGGCGACAGCGATGCGCTGCATGCGCTGACCCGGCGCATCGCACAACGTCCCGGGCCGATCCTGACGGTGCAGGGGGTTGCGGCAGGCGCACTGGAAACCGATACGGATGATTACGCACTCGAACGTTTGCTGACCGAACGCTCGGTCAGTGTGAATACGGCCGCCGCAGGCGGCAACGCAAGTTTGATGACGATAGGCTGAGCAGCCCTCGGTGGTTCGTTTCAAAACAGAAGCGGGCAAGGTGACCCCTGCGCTGCTTCACTTAAATAATCCGCTCAAGGAGAAATAATATGGAACACACGACAAAACGGTTGGCAGGTGCGATGTTGGTCGGCGCGCTGTCGCTGGCAGGGGCACAAGCGGCGCAAGCGCAGGAATCGGTCAAAATCGGGTTTGCCGGCCCGCTGACGGGCGCGCAAGCGCACTACGGCGCCGACTTCAAAAACGGTATCACGCTGGCGGTGGAAGACTTCAACGCCACCAAGCCGGTGATCGACGGTAAGCCGATTCAAATCGTATTGGACGCGCAAGATGACCAGGCCGACCCGCGCACCGGCACCACGGTTGCTCAGAAGCTGGTTGATGACGGCGTAAAGGGCATGCTCGGCCACTTCAATTCGGGCACCACGATTCCCGCATCGCGTATTTATGCGCAAGCCGGCATTCCGGAAATCGCCATGGCAACCGCGCCGGAATACACCCAGCAAGGTTTCAAAAGCGCTTTCCGCATGATGACCTCGGATACGCAGCAAGGCGCCGTGATCGGCGGTTACGCTGTGACCGGTCTGAAATTCACCAAGATTGCCATCGTCGATGACCGTACTGCCTACGGCCAAGGTCTGGCTGACCAGTTCGAGAAAGCCGCCAAGGCAGCCGGTGCGACCATCGTCGATCGTGAGTTCACCAGCGACAAGGCGGTCGATTTCAAGGCGATCCTGACCAAGCTGAAAGCCTCGGGCGCGCAAGCTGTGTTCTTCGGCGGTGCCGATGCGCAAGCCGCACCGATGGTCAAACAAATGCATGAGCTGGGCATGAAGGAAACGCTGATGGCCGGCGAAATGGTCAAGTCGGACACCTTCCTCAAGATCGCCGGCTCGTCCGCGGACGGCACCGTGGTTTCGCTGGCAGGTTTGCCGCTGGACCAGATGCCGGGCGGCAAGAAGTATGAAGCGGAATACACCAAACGCTTCGGCAGCCCGGTCGAAACCTATTCGCCGTATGCTTACGATGGCGCCATGGCCATGTTCGATGCAATGAAGGCCGCCAACTCGACCGATCCGGTGAAATACCTGCCGCTGCTGGCCAAGACCTCGATGCCCGGCGTTACCAGCAAAGATCTCGCTTATGACGATCGCGGCGACCTGAAGAACGGCGGCATCACCGTGTATAAAGTGGTCGACGGCAAATGGACCACCTTGCAAACCATCGGCGGCCGTTAAGCTCTGATTGGTAAGGATGTCTGAGTAATTCAACCGGACTTCGCCGTGTATCCCTGCTTGGATCCGCGGCGCACGCCGGGTGGTTTTCGCAGCTACTCCCCGTTGGCTTTTCTGCCGGCGGGGAGTTTGTTTTTGGCGCGTTAGAGTTGGATTATGATGTCGGCTGCGGTGCGACGTCGCCCGTTTTGCCCAGGGTTTTCCCGTGCCATGCCTGACCCCATACCGGACCCGTCTGTGAAAATTCGTTTGTCGCATAGCGCCCGCAGGTTCCAACGCAAAGTGCCGTTGGCTTGGCTGCTGGCGGCGCCCATGGTATTTGCCGCGCCGCAGAGCAACAATGTCGTGGCGCACTTCAATATGGCCGACGGCAATGCCCGCAAAGCTTGCTGGATGGCCGCGGGCCTGGGTGAACCGATACGCGTCAGTGTGCCGGCGCGGTTTGACGAGGCGGTCGGCTATGACGTATTGAATATGGAAGGCCGCGATCTGCGGCAACCTGAGCAAAACGTCACCAGCCACGTCTTGTGTTTATACGAGCGCAGCTCCGGACTGGCTTTTATCAGTGCGCCGGACGCAGGTGGCGGCGCCATGAGCGCGGCCAGTTCCACCGGGCCGCATATTTTGCAATTGGGCAACGGTGCCGCCCTGGTGGTGGCCGAAGAGTCGGCGGAACCGTCCGCCTCGGGCAGTTATTCTGTGCGCCTATATTCGAATTTAAGCGACGGCACGCTGGTCGCGGGCCTTATCCATCCGCGTGCCGGGCGCGTGTTGCGCGCCGAACTGCGGGACGTCGACGGCGACCATGTGCCTGAAGTGGTGGTTAGCATCCAAGGTATCGGTGTTGGACGGGATGTGTTTACCAGCACCGATGTCTATAAGCTGTATGGCGTCGAACGGGTCGAATACAGCCAGCGCTTGTCGTCGCGTCGGCCGGGATCTTGATGATGGCCTCAACACTCGACAATATTCACCGCCAGCCCGCCGCGTGACGTTTCCTTGTATTTGGTCTTCATGTCGGCGCCGGTTTCCCACATGGTCTTGATCACGGAATCCAGCGACACGTAGTGGCTGCCGTCGCCGTTCATTGCCATGCGCGCGGCATTCACCGCCTTGACCGAAGCCATCGCGTTACGCTCGATACAGGGAATCTGCACCAGCCCGCCGACCGGGTCGCAGGTCAAGCCCAGGTTATGTTCCATGCCGATTTCGGCGGCATTCTCGACTTGTAGCGGCGTGCCGCCCATCACCGCGGCCAAGCCCCCGGCCGCCATCGAACACGCCACACCCACTTCACCCTGGCACCCAACTTCAGCGCCCGAGAGCGAGGCGTTGAGCTTATATAAGGTGCCGATGGCGCCTGCGGTGAGGAAAAAATCGATCACACCCTGGTCGTTGGCATCGCGCATAAAGCGGGTGTAGTAATGCAACGCGGACGGGATGATACCGGCCGCGCCATTGGTCGGTGCGGTGACCACGCGCCCGCCGGCGGCATTTTCTTCATTGACCGCGATGGCAAAGACATTCAGCCAGTCGATGACCGTCAGCGGGTCGCTGGGATGAGCGATCTCGTCCGGGCCGATGGTACGGGTCAGCGAACGATACAGCGCCGGGGCGCGCCGCTTGATATGCAAGGGGCCGGCCAAGTCGCCGTCGGCATCCGGGTTGTCGATGCCGCAGCCGCGCTTGACGCAGACCTGCATCACGTCCCAGATGCGCAGCAAGCCGCCGCGGATGGTGTCTTCGCTGTGCCAGACCCGCTCGTTGTCCCACATCAATTGGGCAATCGATTTGCCGGACGCGGCGCACATCGCCAGTAGTTCGCGGCCGCTCTGAAACGGGTAAGGCAGTTGATCGTGAGCGCTGAGTACTTGGGTATTGGCGGCGCCGGCCGTGACCACAAAACCGCCGCCCACCGACAGATAGGTGGTGCTGCGCAGCACTTCGCCTTGGGCGTCATAAGCGTGCAGCTTCATGCTGTTGGGATGATCGGGCAGGGCCTGGCGATAGAACAGCATCTGCTGTTTGGCGACGTACTTGACGGCGTGTTTCCCCAGCAGCAACAGGCTTTGGCTGTGCGCCACCTGTTCCAGGCGCGGCGTGATGGTAGCCGGGTCGACCGTATCGGGCGCATCGCCCATCAAACCGAGCAGGATACCTCGATCGGTGCCGTGACCCTTGCCGGTGGCGCCGAGCGAACCGTACAGTTCGACCCGCACTGAAGCGACCTCGGGCAACAGGGCGTCGCGCTCCAGACCCTGGACGAACAGCAAGGCAGCGCGCATGGGGCCTACGGTATGTGAACTGGACGGACCGATGCCAATTTTGAAAAGATCGAAAACGCTGACAGCCATTGCGGCTCCTTGAGGACAGCCGGGGGTTGCTACGCGAAATGCTTCGCGTAGCGTAGTTCAAACGCAGTGACCGCTACGCTCAGGCGTAATCGCTCATCGGAATACACGAGCAGAACAGATTGCGGTCGCCATAGACGTTGTCCGCGCGGCCCACCGGCGGCCAGTATTTACGCGCCACCAAGGATGCCAGCGGATAAGCCGCGGTTTCACGGCCATAAGCGTGCGGCCATTGGTCGGCGGTGACTACGGCCGCCGTATGCGGCGCGTGCTTGAGCGGATTGTCTTCGCGATCGGCACGGCCTTCTTCGACGGCGCGGATTTCCTCGCGAATCGCAATCATGGCGTCGATAAAGCGGTCGAGTTCGGCTTTCGATTCCGATTCGGTCGGCTCGATCATCAACGTGCCCGGCACCGGGAAACTCATGGTCGGCGCATGGAAGCCATAATCCATCAGGCGTTTGGCCACATCGTCGACGGTGATGCCGCTGCTGTCCTTGATCGGGCGCAAATCGAGAATGCACTCATGCGCGATCAGTCCGTCCGGGCCGGTGTACAGCACCGGGAAGTGTTGCGTCAGGCGGCGCGCCACATAGTTGGCCGACAAAATGGCGTTCTCGGTGGCGGCGGTCAGGCCGGCCGCACCCATCATCGCGATATACATCCACGAGATCGGCAAAATCGCGGCGGAGCCGTAAGGCGCACCCGAGACGGCGCTGATACCGTGTTCGTGACGCCGATAACCGGTCGCATGATGACCCGGCAGGAATTCGGCCAGATGCGCGCCGACTGCCACCGGACCGACACCCGGGCCGCCGCCGCCATGCGGAATACAGAAGGTCTTGTGCAAGTTCAGGTGCGATACGTCGCCACCGAACTGGCCCGGCGCGGTCAAGCCGACCATCGCGTTCATATTGGCGCCGTCGACATAAACCTGGCCGCCATGCTGATGCACGATGTCGCAGATCTGGCGGATATGCGCTTCGAACACACCATGGGTAGAGGGATAGGTGATCATGATCGCCGCCAGGTGGCTGGCGTGCTGCGCGGCCTTGGCCTTGAGATCTTCCAGATCGACGTTGCCCTGGTTGTCGCAACTGACCACCACCACCTGCATCCCGGCCATTTGCGCCGAAGCCGGATTGGTGCCGTGCGCGGACGCCGGGATCAGGCAGATATTGCGCTGGGCTTCGCCGCGCGAGGCGTGATAAGCATGAATCACCAGCAGCCCGGCGTATTCGCCTTGCGAACCGGCATTGGGTTGCAGCGACACGGCCGCATAACCGGTGCAGGCGACCAGCATCGCTTCGAGCTGATCTATCATTTCGCGGTAGCCCAGGGTCTGGCTATCCGGCGCGAACGGGTGGATGCCGGCGAATTCGGGCCAGGTGACCGGGATCATTTCCGAGGTCGCGTTCAACTTCATGGTGCACGAACCCAGCGGGATCATGGTGCGGTCCAAGGCCAAGTCCTTGTCGGACAGGCTGCGCAAGTAACGCAGCATTTCCGTTTCGGAGTGGTAGCGGTTGAACACCGGATGCGTCAGGTACGGTGTGCTGCGCGCCAATGCGGCCGGCAAAATTTCGCCGACCGTGGCGTCCAGGCCTGCCACATCGGGTAACCGAGCGACACCGGCTATCTGGGCGAACAGCGACCACAAGGCGGCGATGTCGGCGCGGGTGGTGGTCTCGTCGAGCGAGATGCCCACGTGGGCCGCATCGATCTGGCGCAGGTTGAGGCGGTGCGCCGTCGCGGCCGCATGCAGCGCGGCGGTATGTTGGCCGGCGGCAATCGTCAAAGTATCGAAGGCGGTTTTATTGGTGACGCTGTAACCGATTTCACCGAGGCCGGCGGCCAGAATCGCGGTCAGGCGGTTCACCCGCTGCGCGATGGTGCGCAGACCGGCCGGGCCGTGATACACCGCGTACATGCTGGCCATGATCGCCAGCAGTGCTTGGGCGGTACAAATATTGGAGGTGGCTTTTTCGCGGCGGATATGTTGCTCGCGGGTTTGCAAGGCAAGGCGCAGGGCCGGTTTGCCTTGCGCATCGATGGTCACACCCACCAGACGCCCCGGCATTTGCCGTTTAAATTCATCGCGCACCGCCAGGTAACCTGCGTGCGGGCCGCCAAAACCCATCGGCACGCCAAAGCGCTGGGTGTTGCCGACGGCGACGTCGGCGCCCCATTCGCCCGGCGCTGCCAGCAGCGTCAAAGCGAGCAAATCGGCGGCGACGATCACATGCGCGCCGGCTGCATGAATGCTGTCGGCCAGGGCGCGGTAATCGCACACATCGCCGTTGGCTCCAGGGTATTGCAACATCACCCCGAAAATACCGCTGCTGCCGGCCAGCTTGGCCGCATCGGCGGCTGGGCCGACCACCACTTCGATCCCGACCGGCTCGGCGCGGGTGCGGATCACTTCGATGGTTTGCGGCAATACGTCGTCGGCCACATAAAACACCTGCGACTTCGATTTGCCGGCGCGCAGCAACAAGGTCATCGCTTCCGCCGCGGCGGTCGATTCGTCGAGCATCGACGCGTTCGACACCGCCAGGCCGGTCATATCGGTAATCATTTGCTGGAAGTTCAGCAAGGCTTCAAGACGACCCTGGGAAATCTCGGGCTGATACGGCGTGTAAGCCGTGTACCAGGCAGGATTTTCCAGCACATTGCGCAGGATCACGCCCGGGGTATGCGTGTCGTAATAACCCTGGCCGATGTACGAACGGAACACCTGATTTTTATCGGCCAAGGCACGCAATGTGGCAAGCGCTTCGGCCTCGCTGCGCGGCGCGCTGAACGCGCCCAGCGGCAGCGCTTCGGTGCGGCGGATATTGGCCGGGATCACCGCATCCATCAGTGCCGCGCGCGAGCTGTAGCCCAATTCGGTCAGCATCGCTTGCTGGTCGTCGTGCGCCGGTCCGATGTGGCGTTCGATAAACGCGTCATGGCGCTCAAGCGCTGCGAGGGATGGGCGTTTCTTCAGGTGATCCGGGTGATCGAGCTTCATGTCAGGTCCTGCGGGCCGCATGCCACAAGCAATGCGTCCGGTTAAGGTGGGGATACAGCACCGCGCGTCTGCGCGGTGCTTCGCCATGGCTGCCGGGCAGCCGTTCGAGCGGGTACTTTGGGGTGCTGCTTTTGGCTGCTTTAGCGCTACTTATTCGCCGATCAATTTGCCGTAGGCTTCGGCGCTGAGCAACTGGTCCAGTGCCGCGGCATCGGCCGGTTTCAGCTTGAACAGCCAGGCGTTATAAGCATCGCTGTTGACGGCTTCCGGGGCGCCGGCCAAATCGCTATTGGCGGCCACGATCTCGCCCGTCAAGGGAGCGTAGATGTCCGATGCGGCCTTGACCGATTCCACCACGGCGATCGCTTCGCCGGCCTTCACTGCGCGACCCGCATCCGGCAGTTCGAGGAACACGATATCGCCCAATGCTTCCTGAGCGTGTTCGGTAATTCCGATGGTCAGGGTGCCGTCGGCTTCAGTGCGGATCCATTCGTGCGATTCGGTGTATTTCAATTCGGCTGGGATGCTCATCTTGGTTCCTTGTCTGAAGGTGTAGCAACAATGTTGGAGAGATATTTCGGGTGCCCGGAGATTATATGCCCGCCCCAATACATGGGCATTGGGCACAAGCCGCCGGGCCGGCCATGGGAGCCGAAGCCTAGGAAACCAGTGCCTTGCCTTGGCGCACGAAGGGTAGTTTCACCACGCTGGCGGGCAATTGTTTGTCGCGGATTTGCACCTGGACCGTGTCGCCGATCTGCACGGCGACGGGCACCCGGGCGAAGGCAATCGACAGGCTCAGCGAAGGCGAGAAGGTGCCGCTGGTGATTTCACCTTCGCCATGCGGCGTAATGACCTTCTGGTGCGCGCGCAGCACGCCGCCCGGTTTGCCGTCCGCCGGGCGCAGGATCAGCCCGACAAAGGCCGAGCGTTGGCCGTGTTCCTTTAATGCCGCTTTGCCGAGGAAGTCGCGCTCGCTTTCGAGGTCGACAGTCCAGGCCAAACCCGCGTCCAGCGGCGACACGGCTTCATCCATGTCCTGACCGTACAGATTCATCCCGGCTTCCAGGCGCAAGGTATCGCGCGCACCCAGACCTGCGGGTTTGACGCCGGCTACGATCAGCGCTTGCCACAAGGCGGCGGCGTGGTCGGCGGGCACCACCAATTCAAAACCGTCTTCGCCGGTATAGCCGGTGCGCGCCACCATCAATTCGCCAAACGGCGTGTCCGTTACCAAGGCGGCATTGAAGGGTTTGAGCGCCTCGCTCGCGGCTTGCACCGCGGGCACGGCTTGCCAGGCTTTGGCGCGGGCATTCGGACCCTGCACCGCGATCATGGCGAAATCGGTGCGCGGGCTGATCTTCACCTCGAAGCCGTGTTCGGCATTCAATTGCGTCAGCCATGCGATATCTTTGTCGGCGGTACCGGCATTGATCACGATGCGGAAAAAATCTTCGGTGAAAAAATAGATGATCAGATCGTCGATCACGCCGCCCTGCGGGTTCAGCATGCACGAATACAAAGCGCGGCCCGGGGTACGCAGCTTGTCGACGTTGTTGGCTACCGCCAGTTTGAGGAAATCGCGCACGCGTGCGCCATGCAGGTCGACGGTGCGCATATGCGACACGTCGAACATGCCGGCATCGGTGCGAACCGCATGATGTTCGTCAATTTGCGAACCGTAATTGACCGGCATGTCCCATCCGCCGAAATCGACCATGCGAGCGGAAAGCGCCTGGTGAGTGGCGTGGAGCGGGGTTTGTTTAAGATCGGTCATCGGGGCCTCGGTTACGCGAAAACGAAAGGAATCGTCAACATCCGGCGCTAATCGCGGATTCGCCTTGCACCTGCATAAGCGCAGATGCAATATCGAACCGCGCGGGGCGAATCAACGCCCAGCGGTGGATGAGTCTGACCCCTCTGTCCTCGGTACCTGAGAGATTACGCGGGATTCATAGCCTGCGTGCGCCCCTTCGGTGGGCAGCCTGCCCTGACAACTGATTCGGGCTACTGCCGCTCTCCAGAGATCGGAAGCGAACTTCCGGCTGCGTCGGTCCTGGGTGCCTGAGAGTTTGCGGGTGTTACCCCTTCGGCGGCGCCGGCATGTGCTTCCCGGCGCGCTCTCCCGACGCGCACGCGAACTGTACGTGAGAACCGGCGTACCTGTCAAATCGCCGAAAACACTTGCGCCATGGGATCTTGCGGATATTTCCGGCGCCGCTTTTCAGCTCGCCGGCCGGTCGATTTCGCCGACCGTCAGGCGTTGTCCGGTACGCGCGCTTTCCTGGGCCAGGCCGATCAAATGCATCACATTGATGGCTTCCCCGATGGTGACGGGCAGGGGGCCGCCATGCAGCACGGCTTGGGCAAACAAACGATAAAACTCGGTGTAAGTGCCCACTTCGGTCGGCAACTCGTATTGCGCTTCGAATTGCACCTCGGCATTGCCCTCCAGCACCCGCAAGACCCCGGTCGGATTGACGCCGAAGTCGACGTCGTCGGGGCGCAGCCCGGCTTTGAGCTGATCTTCCTGCACATCGAGACTGTGTTTCAGATAGCTGCCGCGCGTGCCATGCACCAGAAAGCGCGGCGGCACCAGCGCGGTCAGTGTGCTGGCATGCAAAATCACTTGATGCCGGGGGTAACCCAGCACCAGATGACAATAATCGTCGGCCAGCGCGCCGTCGCGATGCGCCTCGACCGTAGCGCTCAGCGTTTGCGGCAAGCCGAACAAGCTCAGGGCCTGATCCAGCAAATGCGGTCCCAGGTCGAGCAAAATCCCGCCGCCGCGCACCGCTTCCTCGCGCCAGCGGGCGCGCACCAGCGGGCGAAAGCGGTCGAAGTGCGATTCGAAATGGGTGATGCGCCCAAGCCGGCCGGATGACTCTGCGCTTTCTGTGCCGCTTTCCGTGGCGTCTTTCGTCCCATTCCCGAGCAATTTTTTAAGGGTCAGGAAATCGCCGTCCCAGCGGCGATTGTGAAACGGTGCGACCAGCCGCTGATATTGTGCCGCCAGCTTTTCCAGGGCAAATGCTTCGGCCAGTGTGACGGTCAGCGGTTTATCCACCACCACATGCTTGCCTGCCTCGATGGCGCGGCGGGCGAGGTCGAAATGGGTGTCGTTGGGCGTGGCAATCACCACCGCGTCGAGTCCGGGAACGGCGAGCAGCGCGTCGAAATCCGCCACGATCTGTGCTTGCGGCCAGTCATGTCGAGCCAGTTCGGCTTGACTGGTGGAAATCGCCGCCAAGGTGGCGCCGCTACCGGCAATCAACGGTGCATGAAAGGTTTGCCCAGCATAGCCGTAGCCTGCGAGGCCGATTTTTAACGATTCTGTCATGGTGGTCATGGGTTCTGTGGGTCAAGCAAAAGCGAGGAAAGCGCGCCGGTCGGGCGCGGTGTGCGGTATAAAGGGTGTATCGGTGTGTCGGGGTGTCGCATAAATATGTACCGGCGAAGTCGCGCCGGGGGTGTATCGAGCAAGCCTAGCAGACCCGGCCGGCCCCGGCAAACCACGAGGCATAAATTTTAGCCGGATGGCAGAGCGCGCCGGCCGCCGCGGCCCACCGGCGGCCCATGCCGTTGGGCCAAGGTCCGGCCCCGTCAGTTCGTGTTAACATCGCGCCTCCCCGTACGTGCGTGCGGAGCGACCCAGTTTCAATTGAGATTCCCTGAAGATGTCCGCTGGCATGAACCCCGCGCAGCGCGAAGCGGTGCGCTATCTCGATGGTCCCTGTCTGGTGCTGGCCGGCGCCGGCAGCGGCAAGACGCGTGTGATCACGCAAAAAATCGCCCACCTGATTGAAGCCAAAGGGTTCGAGCCGCGTCACATCGCGGCGGTCACCTTTACCAACAAGGCTGCGCTGGAAATGCGCGAGCGCGTGGGCAAACTGCTCGAAGGCAAAACCCTGACCACTCCGGGCAAGGAAGGGCGGCGCGTGCCGGTCAACCAGTTGACCGTGTGTACTTTCCACTCGCTGGGGGTGCAAATCCTGCGCCAGGAAGCCGCGCACGTGGGACTCAAGCCGCAGTTCTCCATCATGGATTCCGACGACTGCTTCGGCATGATTCAGGAGCAAATCGGCACCACCGACAAGCAATTGATCCGCCGCATCCAGAACCAGATCTCGCTGTGGAAAAATGGCCTGGTTTTGCCCGACCAGGCGCTGGCGATTGCTCAAACCGAAGATGAACATCAGGCCGCGCTGGTCTATCGCAACTATTCGGCCACGCTGCATGCCTATCAGGCCGTCGATTTCGACGACCTGATCCGGGTTCCCGCCGAATTGTTCGAGACCAATGAAGCGGTGCGCGACAAATGGCAAAACAAGCTGCGCTACTTGCTCATCGACGAATACCAGGACACCAATACCTGCCAATATCAACTGGTCAAACTGCTGGCCGGACGCCGTGCCGCGTTCACCGCGGTAGGCGACGACGATCAGGCCATTTACGGCTGGCGCGGCGCCACCATCGAAAACCTGGCGCAATTGCAGGTGGATTTCCCCGCTTTGCACGTGGTCAAGCTGGAGCAGAATTACCGCTCGACGGTGCGGATTCTGAATGCCGCCAACAACGTCATCTCCAAGAATCCCAAGCTCTTCGAAAAGAAGCTGTGGAGCGAGCACGGCATGGGCGACTCGATCACCGTGACCCCGGCCAACGATGAAGAACACGAAGCCGAATCGGTGGTGTTCCGCTTGTCGGCGCATAAGTTTGAACGCCGCGCCAATTTTCGCGACTACGCGATCTTGTATCGCGGCAATTTTCAGGCGCGCATCTTCGAACAGATCCTGCGCCGTGAACGCATACCCTACGTATTATCGGGCGGCCAGTCGTTTTTCGACAAAGCCGAAATCAAGGACCTGTGTTCCTACCTGCGCCTGATCGCCAACCCCGACGACGACCCGGCCTTTATCCGCGCCATCACCACCCCGCGGCGCGGCATCGGCAACACCACCCTGGAAGCGCTGGGATCCTTTGCCGGCCAGGCCAAAGTGTCCTTGTTCGAAGCGGTCTACATGGGCGGCCTCGAAGCGCGCCTGGCACCGCGCCAGATCGAACCGATGCGCGCCTTCTGCGACTTTATCCAACGCCTCAAGGATCGCGCCGAAAAAGACCCGGCCACCATCCTGCTTGACGACATGATGGAAGGCATCCATTACGAGCCCTATTTGTACGACGCCTTCGACGAACGCCAAGCACAGGGCAAATGGACCAACGTGCTGGAATTTCTCGACTGGCTCAAGCGCAAAGGCACCAAGCCCGAAGCCCGTGCCGGCGAGACCGATGACGATGCCCCTGCCGGCACGCCAGCCACCGGTACGCCGGCCACGGGCTTCGACAACAACGACGGCCTGGCCGACACCGGCAAGGATTTACTCGGCCTGATCCAGACCGTCGCCTTGATGTCGATGCTGGAAGGCCGCGACGAAGATCCCGATGCGGTACGCCTGTCGACCATCCATGCCTCCAAAGGGCTGGAATATCCCCACGTGTTTCTGGTCGGCATCGAAGAAGGCATCGTGCCGCACCGCGGCAACGACGACACCCCCGTCGACGACGCCCGCATCGAGGAGGAACGGCGCCTGATGTACGTCGCCATCACCCGCGCGCAACGCAGCCTGCACGTCACTTTCTGCAAAAAACGCAAACGCGCCCGCGAAACCATCGTCTGCGAACCCTCGCGCTTTATCCAGGAAATGGGGCTGGATGAAGCCCCGCCGCCGACCGAAGACGAAGCGCCAATGAGCCCGAAAGACCGGCTGGCGACGTTGAAAGCGTTGTTGAATAGCGGCAAGGAATAGCGCCGGCTGAGGGATTGAGTCCTCGAAACGCCGCTCGGGTGGACTTTGGCGCGAAAATCACGTATTCTTCGACGGCTGCATTTCCCGTCCGTCTGCCCGCGCTGTATTGAGGCAAACGCGTCAAAGAAGCGCCCGTAGCTCAATGGATAGAGTACTGCCCTCCGAAGGCAGGGGTTGCTGGTTCGATCCCAGCCGGGCGCACCAATCGTGCTCAGACGCTTCAGCTTTATTGCTGCTTATCGCTGTCAGAGCCGTTACTCCCAGCACCACCGTTGCTGCAACCCCTGCGGCCCGCAAGCTTCCCAGCGCTCGTTTCCATATCTCCGAATGGCGTCCTGCCAATTGAGATTCAATTTCCGCAACTGTTTCGAGAACCGGTAGTTTTGCGCATTCAGCTAGGTAAGCGATTTCGCTTGCGTCGGGCTTCAATCGTCCTGCTCGCCAATCGCTTAACCGATTAGGGTGCATATCCAAATCGGTAGCAATTTCTTTCAGCGATCCACGGCCTCTTTTGGCTGCGTCCAGCAATTCTGGCAAGTCCATCGTGTTCTCCTGTTGACACTCACGGAAAAGTGTGAGATTTTACGTTCTGTCACGTATTTCCGTGATTTGTTACGCTTAACTGTTGGTCGTAGTCTATCAGGTCTGACTGAAAGGTAAACACGGTTCTGTTTCGCATGCGAAATCTAGCGGTTGTGCTGTCGCCAGTTTTGGTTCTTGCGGCGGTCGTTAATTTCGAACAGTTCGAGTATTTGGTCACTTCGTAGGTAACGGTCTATGGCGATTGCTAGTCCGATGCGTATTGATGCGATCAGTACAACTGTTGTGGTGAGTGCTGGTGAAGCGATGTCGAAGGTTTGCGTAAGTAGGGGTGCTAGCTGGATTAAGTGTCTAGCTGTGACGATGTAGTTGAGAACGATTATCCCTTTACGGGCCGTATCGTTGTAGTTCCATACGCCTCGGGAAAATATGACGCAGAGTATCGCGATTAAGTCTGTGGCGGCGGCTGTTAGTCCTCCCGTAAGGGAGTGTGAGACTGCCATGTTCAGTATGTATCCGTTGAGAAATAGGCCTATCCCCGCGATAAGGAAGCTGAGTGATGCGTACCTGAGTGGGAATGGTCGTTTGGTTTTGTCAGGATCGGCATGCATATAGTCGGGGCGCGTTGATTGGTCGGAAATGTCATTGTGACCCTGATTTTAGCTACGGATTTTAAGGTTTCTCGAAACTGTTACGGTTGTAGGTGTCTTGTAAGGATATGTGCGACTAAAACGGAGGTGATTTGTGCCTGCTTTCCGCGTTCATGCTTATTCGCCGCATTGTCATAACCGCGTTGCTACGGTCGACGTTAAGGCGAGAGATATTCCGGGTGCTCGTGATAAGGCCCGTGCTGAGTTGTACAAGCAAGGTCGTCAACCGAATTTTTTAACCTTGGTGCCGGTTGAGGTTGACGCGGCGTCTGCTGTTTTTGCGCTATAGGAGGTTGAGGTAGAGGGCTGTTGCTATTGCTGCAGCAATAAGTATTACAACGCTTGTGCGATGGAATCCGATTTGCCAGCTTCCGATTCCGATTATGTAGGCGATGATGATGGGAGCGGCCACGAATATTTTTTCTACTAGCGAGCTGTAATCTATTTGCATGGAGTGATTTTGTTGTTTGGGGATTGTTATGAATTTGACAAACGTGGGTATGTTGGTTGTTTCGTCGTCGGTTTTGATAGTCGTTTCAACAATATTAGGTTGTCAGTTGAACAGCTTACTTGATGTTTTTGTGCGGCGGGTGCGTCGTCGTTTGGCGCATAAATTGGACCGGCAATAAGTGTAATCAAGAAATTTGTCGTTCGGTAAATCTTTGGCGTGTGTATGGATTATGTAAGGATTTGTTGTGATGTCTGCTTCAAGTTCTGTTGTTCCTGTGTAGTTGTTTCATCCCCTCGTAGTCAGTCTGCGAGAACGTTGGTCAAGCCGCCGTCAGTCGGTGAGCGGGTTTAAATCGTAATGGCCGAGTGCCATATAAATAGTTGTACTAATTGAAAGGAAACTGAAATGAGCAAGCAAAAATTGACCGTCCTTCAAGTCATTCCCCGTTCGGGCATTGCCCGCGCTACTCAACGTCCGTGGGAAATTTTCGCCGCGCAATGCATCCTCGAACAGGAGTCCGATGAGGGCAAGCAGTTGCTGGTTGGCACCATCAATTTACCGAAAGACCTTAAAGACACGATTCCTGGCGATTACATCGCTGAATTCGCGTTCTATCAGTCGATGGATGGGAAGCTTGAAACGCGGGTTGTCTCGTTGCTCCCCCTCAATGCGCCTAAAGCCAGACCGGCTGCTGGCGTTTCTGTCCCGGCCTAAAAACCGTCGCCGCTATTCAAGGTCATTGAGTAGCGGCACTTTCCAGCCGCAAGGGGGTATGTGATGGCAACCAGGGCGAAGCGTCAAACCGAAGTGAAGCCGTTAAACGGTGATGTGTTTCCCGCGTCCGAAGGTCCGGCGCTGCAATTTGTGGCGCTTGATGCGATTGACGTGCGTGTGCAAGCCCGCACCGAGTTTGATGAGGCCACCATTGTTGAGCTGGCGGCCGATGTGAAGGCTAACGGCATGTTGCAGCCAGTGCTGCTGCGCCCTGTCGATGATCGATTTTTGTTGATCGCTGGTGAGCGCCGTTTTCGTGCTGCTCGACTGGCGGGCCTGACTGCGGTACCCGCCCTGGTCGGTGCGGTGTCTGACGAGCAAGCCGAAGATATGCAGCTTGCTGAAAACATCCAGCGCGAGGATTTGAGCCTGCTTGACGTTGCGGCTGCTGTACGTCGGCTGTTCGATCGGTTGGGCAAGCTCGATGCCGTAGCCCATCGGGTCAATAAGTCCAAGGCGTGGGTGTCGAAGCGCCTCGCCATGACCTATCAAGAGTTTGATTGGCGCGCTAGACAGTTGCTCGCTGATGGTGTGACCGAGGATCTGGAATTGTTGCAGTGCGTGTGCAAGGTCGGTGCATTGGACCATCTTGCGTCCGCTGACCTTGATGTCGATATTCGAGCTGGTAAGGCAGGGCGCAAAGAGGCGCGTGCGCTGCTGGCGAAATTGAAAAAGGAATTTGCGGAAAGAGTGGTAGTTGCAGACGTTTCTGAGCCGACTAAAAAACGCTCCGGCAAAGCGTTGCCGACTGCACCCGTGTTTAACGCGACTCACGCTCTCTGGCACTTGGTAGGTGAGTTCCGTGGCGAGAATTGTCGCCCGGTGTTCGAGATGGTCGACGGTTTCGACGCCGAACAACAAGAAGCGATGTTGGCATCGTTGCGAGCTGATTACAACCAAGGAACCGAGGTTGCCGGCGGTAACCCATTGCATATCGTTCGTCGGCTGGGTGCGCTTAGTGCCACGCATAGTCTTGAGGAACCGTCTATAGCGGCATTTACGCTCGGCGCGTTCGGTATGCCGTTCGAGCTGGGGACGGTGTTGTCTGAACTGCAACTCGCTATCAATTTTTGTTTCGCATGCGAAACAGTGAGCGGGGATTGATCGTGTTGAATCTCTTCCGGCTCGTGGTGCTGTTGGCTTGCACAGTCTGCGCGACTTCCGCTATGGCCCAGGTTTCGCCTACCGCGCTCAATGTGATCGTCTGCGGGCCGTTGGGTACGACCGGGGAGACTTATGCCTCTGCTGCTGGTCGGGCGGTGGATTGCGGCACTGACGCAAACGGAAACCAGCTTGTGCTGCAAGTCGATCAGTTGGTTGCCGTCAACCCTGCTACGCCAGACCCCGAAGCTTTCGATTACACCCAAGCTGCCGGGTTCTGGTTCTCGGCGTTCTCGTCGGTGTTTCTCTTGTATTTCGCTTCAAAAGGAATTGGTGCGGTCGTTGAATTCGTTCGTCGGCTGTGACATGCGTACCGGGCGCTTCCCCGGAATTTTGACCTTATGGGAGGTTGTTATGTTGAAAAATCTGTTGGCTCGTGCGGGTGTTGTCGTGTTGGCCGCTGCTCCGCTGTTGTCGCATGCTCAGTCGAGTGGCACCACCACGGCTATCGACTACTCTGGCCTGACTTCGCAAGTCGATTTCACCACCACCATCGCGGCGGTGATGACGGTTGCCGGTTTGGTCACGGGCCTGTATCTGGCCATCAAGGGTGCCAAGGTCGTAATTGGTATGGTGCGCGGGGCCTAATCGTCCCGCCTACTCTGTGCAGGGGGCGGGCTTCGTGCTCGCCCTTTTTGTTTCTATCCTGATAGGGGGCTGTCATGGCCGGTGCTAATTACGGGGCTATTTTGTCGGTTGTTGGTGTTCAGGTGGGGCCGCTTGTGCTGGTGGTGCTTGCTGTGGGCGCTGTGTTGCTTGGTTTGTACGCTGCACTCTTTGGCGTTGATCGTGTGTTAGGTCTGGTTACTGGGGAGGATAAACGTTTCGAGAAGCGTTATGACCAAGAGGTCAAGCGAAGTCGTAAGGCTAAAGCCGCTGAGGCGGAGAAAAAACGTTACGACGAATATGCCCTGCGGCGTGAGCGTCGGGCTGCTAATCGGGGCTGGTGATGGATGCGAATAATGCGTGGTATTTGATGATGTTCGCGTTCGGCTTGATGTGCGCATGGGCCGTTGTTAAAGGCATGGAGAGTTGATCATGAAAACCTTTGTCACGTTCGTTCTCTCGTTGTTCGTCCTGGCCGGGTCGATGGTCGTTGATGCTGATCTCAACGTTGTTTATGCTCAATCTGTTCCGTTGGGTGTTGGCGTTGGTCCGACTCTCGGCGAGATGGTCGTTATGAAAGCGCAATCGCTTGGTTATGCGGTTGCTGACCCGCGCATCGCGGCGACTGTTGAGGCGATTAGCCAGGGTGCCGCTGCTGCTGCTGCTGGTATTGCCGGTGCTGCTGGTATTGCGTTGGGTGGCGTGACGTGGGCGGGTTTGGGTGAGGTTGTTGGTATTGCTGGTTTTCTAGTCACTCCTACGTCTCTTGGTAACGATACCGTCGCACAGTGGCAGTTCAATCCGAATGGCACCATTACGGTGTCGTCGTCTGGTAATCCGGCTGTTGCGCCTAGTTTTCCTGTGTTGACGCCCGGTCAGCCTTATTGGTCTTCTGTTGCTAATGGCTCTTGCGCTGTGGGTTACTGTGGTAGTGCGCCCGATGCTGTCCTTCAGGCTTACAACCAAGCTTTAAATGCGTTAGGTGGTAGTACTACGTTCGGGGTCGGCGCTTGTACTGTTAGTTCCAACGGTGGGTCTGCTAGCTGTTTGCAAACCATGGTTAATACTTCTACGCAAGCGAATGAGGGTTCTTCGCCGACTACTTTTTATAAGGGTTTGAGTTATTCCGGCCCGGCCTGTGATCAGGGTATGGCAACAAGCGGTAAATGCACTAGCTATGTCGCTCCGCCTGCGCAGCCCCCGGCTGCTCCTGTTACTGAGTCGCCCGCTGCGGCTGCGGCTGGTGTGTCTGCTGGTGATGCTGCTGAGCCTTTGACGCCGCAAATTATTGCTGCAGAACTTAACGCGCTTTGGTCGCAAGCTGCGGCGTTGCCCGGATTCTCTGGTTTGCCGTTTCCTGTCGGTGCGCCCGTGTCTAATGCCGACGCTACCGCTACGCAAAGCGCTGTTGGTACTTCGTGGCCTACCGTTGGCGATTTTACCGGGCCTGCTAGTGCTAATCCCGGTGCGGGTGCTTCGCCGTTTGGTTTTACTGTGGGCGGTACTGTTACGAGCACCGGCACTGTCGCTGGGAGTGGTACTGGCGCTGGGACGACTACGGTAACGCCTGCTGCGACAGCGACAGATCCGGGTAGCGGTGCCCAGGTCAACCTTGGCCCCGATCCGGGTATTGGTCTTCCTACGCTTGAGCAAACTCCGTCTGCCTCCATGATCCTCGCGCCGATTCTTGGGTTGCTGCCGGATCTGCGCACATACGGCATGCCTTCCCACACGTCTGTTTGTCCTGAACCGTCGATTACCTTGTTTGATCAGGTGATTACGGTGACAACACAATGCGATTTGGCGGAGCAATTGCGGCCAAAGATATATAGCACCTTCGTTTTGGCTTTTACGCTGGCCGCGCTGTTCATCGTACTGACGGCATAGGGAGACAAACATGTTCGGCATTCTTGTTAGTGCTTTCGATGTGGTGTTGGGTTTTGTCTTGCGCTCGGTGGTCGCCAAGCTGTTCGCCTACTTCGTGATGTATTTCGTTACGACCGAATTTATCGGTGTGCTGCAAAGCGCAGGCATTCTGCCGACAGCTTCATCGCTTGCTGGTGCCTTCGGCGGAATCGGCACCGATGTTTGGTACTTCATGGACTTGTGCGCTTGTAGCTATGGCATACCGTTGGTGCTGTCGGCCTACGCCACCCGTTTTATCATCCGCCGCATTCCTATAATCGGGTGACCCTATGGCTATCAATGCTTATTGCGGTGTGATGGGTTCCGGCAAATCGTTCGAGGTTGTGTCCGGGCCGCTGCTCGATGCGGTCGTCGCTGGCCGTCGCGTCGTCACAAATATCGACGGCGTGAATGAGGAATTGATTCACGATTACCTGCATGAGAAGCGCGGTATTCCCGGTGATCGCCTGGGCGAAATCGTGCATGTCCGCACCGATGACTTGCTGCAAGACAAATTTTTCCCGGTTGAGGTCGAAGGGGCTGGCGGTGCGACTGTTACGCCAGGGTTCGTCAAGCCGGGGGATTTGGTGGTCGTGGATGAGGCCTGGAAATTGTGGTCTACCGATAAGAAGATCAGCAAAGAGCATATGAATTTCTTTCGGATGCACCGGCATTTCGTGCATGAGGAAACCGGTGTTGCGTGTGACGTGATTCTGATGATTCAAAGCATCGGGGATCTGCATCGGTCGGTTAAGGCCGTGGTCGAATTGTCGTTCCGGATGACCAAGCTTAAAAGCGTCGGAATGTCGGGCAGCTACCGTGTCGAAATGTACGAGACGGCCAAGCAGACGGCAGGCACCAAGACCGGCACCTTCGTTAAAAGGTACAAACCGGAAATCTTTCCACTGTACAAAAGCTATGCGGGTTCGGGCGGTAACGAAAGCGTGGTTGATAAGCGGCAAAACATTTTTGCGCGTAAGTCGCTGTGGTTTATCGCGTTCGGCGTTATTGCGATGATGATTTGTGGTGGTTGGGGCATGTGGCACTTTTTCCATCCACCTATCAAAGCTAGTCGTATCCAGGTTAAGGGGGCGGGCAAAATCGCGGTTTCCAATGAGCCGGTGGCGCCAGAAATTCATGGTCCCCGTACCTCGGACGAATGGCGCATTGTGGGTAGCTATCGATCTGAGGGTATGTCGTTTGTGGTGCTGGTCGATGCAGCCAATCATTTACGGGTTGAGTCGCCTTCTGAGTTCATGGGGCGGGGCGTTTCGATGGTCGGCACGGTGGAAGGGCAAAGAGTTGCTATGTGGTCCGGTCCCAAGCCGTCTACATCGGCTGTTGCAGTTCCTGGTGCTCCTAAATGATTGCAATCGTGTTCTTGCTGTTGTTCTTCGCGGGTAAGGCGTTCGCAGTCGAATCGCTGCCGCCATTGCCGCCCGATATGCCGCTTCCGGCTGCTGTCGTGAAAGCTGTGTCATCCGCTGCTGTGCCGCTTATGGCCCTGCCTAAAAGCTCCGGCGCACGCATCGATCTACGCTTTGTGCCGGTCGCCCAGGTGGTCGATCTGATCTATGCCGATCTGCTTCAAGAGCCCTATGTGCTCGATCCTGAGGTGCTGGCCGATACGCGGCCGGTGTCGTTCCGCTTCGATAAGGCACAGGGCGACGTGCGGGATTTTCTAGGCGCATTCCTAGGCTCGCTTGGGTATGAGGTTCATCGGCGTGATGGCGTCTACTACGTCTCCAAGTCTAAGGATGCGCCTGATGAGGTCGACAAACAGACCTTTGTGTACACGCCGAAATACCGGCATGCGGATTACCTCTCTCGTCTGGTGCAGCCGCTTGTAAAGGGCCACTTTACTGAAAATAAGGCTGTGGCTGCGCCAGAGGGTGCGAAATCGGCAGACGATGTTCCGGCGACGTCAGCCGCGGGGCAACTCGATCAATCGACCGATGTCATGGTGTTCCTTGGTTCGGCTAAGGAAGTGCAAATTTTGAATCAAGTCTTGCCGCAATTGGATACGCCGGTTGGCGAGGTCGTGATTCGCGGGTGGGCTTACGAGGTTGACGATACGAAAAGCGCCAATTCTGGTTTTAGTATTGCGGCCGATTACTTTGGGGCCAAGCTGTCGGTGGGCAGTGGCTCGACGTCGACCGACAGTAATGCCTTTCAGATCAGCGCCGGCCGCTTGACTGCGGCGATATCCGCGCTCAATGCTGACTCGCGGTTTAAGGAAGTGTCATCGCCCAACGTGCGGTGTATCTCCGGCCAGGACGTGCGGCTCAATGTGGGCCAGCAGGTGCCGACCGTATCGAGCGTGAGTTACCAGGGCACCAGTGGCACCCCGGTTCAGTCGATTGATTATCAGGATGCGGGTGTGATCTTTGATGTTCAGCCGCTCGTCATGCAAGACGCTATCGAATTGAAGGTTGACGAGGAAATTTCCAGCTTTGTCAGCACCACAACCGGCGTGAGTGGGTCGCCTACGAAAAACACCAGGTCGTTAAAAACGGTCGCCAGTCTTAAGGATGGCGATGTGATTGTGCTCGGCGGCTTGATGCAGGACGACGATACGGCGGCCAATAGTCGCGAGGGCTTTTTGCCCTGGTTCCTTGCTGGTCATACCAAGTCAAAGGCGCGCACAGAGGTTGTCTTGGTGTTACAGGTCCAAAAAATCTAAGGAGGTGGTGATGGAACATATTTCTGTTCGGGGTGATCCGCGTGTCAGGCGTGATGTGCTGGTGCTTCTGTGTTTTATAGGTTTGCTAGTTGTTTCGTCATTCACATTTTTGTCGTTGGTCAAGTTGATTTCCATTGTGCCGGGTGGTGGTCCGCCGTTGTCGTCGTTTGCGTCTGTACCTGTCCGGCAGTTTTTTGGTGTTGTTATCGATATGCTGTTTGTGATCGTTGTGCTTGGCGTGTTGTTTGCATTTTTCTTGTTGTGGTTAGGCCGTCAGATCGTTAAGCGTTTGCGTCGGCTTCGTCGTCTAGCGTTGGGAGTATCCGGCTTGGATCGAAGCGTTGGAAGCTCGGACTGTCTGCGGAGTTGCGCCCTATGTCGCACGGCCAGTGCGGCCCCGCCGGATCGAGTAGCGGGTGCAACCACGGGCGGTAATCGCAGGCTAGGGCGCTTGCGGAACCGCCCCTCACTGTTGGCATGGTTTTGATGTGCGGAGCCGCGTAAGAGGCTGTGGTGAGGTCGAAGACGGGTGAGGAGGGGCAAGATCAAGCGGCCCGCCTGCCCGCAGCGGAGCGAGGACAGCCGGGGCGCGCGAAGCGCGGCCCCTAAACTTGTATCAGGGACACTTAACGTACGAGATAGCTGACAAGGGCACGGGCCTAGACACCACAAGGCTCTGTGTTTCTTGAATGGTTTTTGAAAGGTCGGCGGTCGCAGCAGAAAAGCGCTTCGCCAAAAGAAAAGGCCCCGGTCGTTATCAGCGACTGAGGCCCGGTACAGCAGCATTACAAGGGCGGTTGCAATGCACGAAGAAATTATAGGCCAATATTCCCCGTTTCGTCGAGAGTGGGTCATTCGGGGGCGGAATTTTGGAGAAGGGCAGGTAGAGGTGACGGCGGTACGCACGGACCGTTACATTGGCGCACAGGGGATGAACCTGATGCCCAAGGCTAAACGGGGCGAGTCACTCAACAGCGATGACAACCTGATGGACTCGGCTAAGCGTGCGAAACAGCAGGTGCGCATGCGCTGTAAGGCCATCCAGGCCGACCGGATGATTACGCTGACCTATCGCGAGAACGTGACCGAGAAAGCCCGCCTAAAGAAGGATTTCGACGCTCTGCGCCGTCGACTGGCGAGGCTGGGGCAGTTTCACTATGTGGCTGCACCGGAACGGCAGAAGCGCGGTGCGTGGCATCTGCATGTGGCCGTCAAAGGACGGCAAAACTACAGGCTTTTGCGGTCGATCTGGCAAAGCATCGTCGGCGTGGGCAATGGGCAAGTGAACGTGCGCAATCCGTTCAAGGAAAAAGGCTTGCGGCACAAGCTGGCCGGATATCTCGCCAAATACATCACCAAGGATTATCAGGAACACGAGCTAAACGAAAAGCGATATTGGACTAGTCGCGGCATTGTGGTGCCGGAAAACATGCCGATTCATCACATTGGCTCTGACAGCCCGGAAGAGGCGCTTAACGTTGTGTTCCAGGCCGCGCTAAAGGTGGGCGCGACGTTAGACCGGTGTCAGGTCTACTGGCGGCAGGAGTTGGGTGTCTTCTGGTTATCTACCCGTGAAATTTAGTAAGGTGATTTTGTGGTCGAATTGTCACAGATGATTTCGTTTGCATGTATGACGGGCTGTCCTTTGAGATTATCGGTGGTTTTTCCTTCGTAAAAACATTTGCCTGGGTGTGGTAATGACGTTTGATGACGTGATCGGGATTTATTTAGCGTCGAAAAATCATCGTAGTAAACAAAGGGATTTATTTTCTTTGCAGCGTCTATCTCCTCATTTTCAAGGAAAGGTTTTGTCTCAGCTTAAGCGGGCTGATGTTCGTTCGTATGTCACTATGCGGGTTGCCGCTGGTGTTCAGGAATCCACCATTAAGCGTGAACTCAAGCTGTTTTCTGCTGCGATTAATTTTGTTCGATTGGAGCATGATCGGCCGGATCTGGTTAATCCCGCTCAGAGCCTAGGCTTGGTCAGTGGTGAGCCGCGTATTAGATGGATTTCGAGATCGGAAGCGTCGTCATTAATTGCCGCCGTGGCGCTCGGTGCGAGGCGTCCGCATCTTGCTAATTTCGTGCGGTTGGCATTGAGTACGGGGTGCCGAAAAAGCGAGTTGCTGGCCTTAGAGTGGTCACGTGTGGATTTTGAAGGTGCTTCGTTTGTGCTCGAAGGTCGGCACACGAAAAATGGTAAGCGGCGCGTTATTCCGCTGAATGAGGCGGCGCTAGATGCTTTAGAGAATCAACGGGAGTGGGTTCGTCTTCATTGTCCGCAATCGCAATGGGTTTTTGCATCCCAAGGTAGTCGGCGTGTTGTGACGTTTCAGAATGGATTTAGGGCGGCTTGTGACAGAGCGGGTATTTTGGATTTTCGTATCCATGACTTGCGGCATACGTTTGCTTCTTGGCTCGTCATGGATGGTGTTTCGTTGTACGTGGTGAAAGATTTGTTAGGCCATTCATCCGTAACTGTTACAGAGCGTTACGCCCATTTGTCACCAACTCAGGGGCGAGCTGCTGTGCAAAGGCTTTTACCATTTTGATGAACCGTTTTACAGTTCGATATAGAGTACTGCCCTCCGAAGGCAGGGGTTGTAGGTTCGATCCCAGCCGGGCGCACCAATGAAATCAATGGGTTACGCGCGCTCAAAGTCCGAATTTGAATTATTTTCGGGTTTTTGGCACATTTTTGGCCCTCATCCCCCTCGCGCGCATCTATACCGTGCTCCCCTATGTTTTAAGGAGCACAACCATGGCAACAATCCGACATCGCGGTCCCCATCAGTTCCAAGCCATTGTCCGTAAGCGCGGCTACCCGGAGCGGAGCCAGACGTTCGAGACCGAGCGCGAGGCCAGGGACTGGGCCGCAGGCGTAGAGGTGGACATGACGCGCGGTGCGTTCGTAGACCGGTCACCACTTAAACGTACCACCTTCGGCGACCTGCTCACCAAGTACCTGCGAGAAGTGACACCGAAGAAGCGGGGGGCTGAGACGGAGACATCGCGTATTCGTCAACTGCAAAAGCATCCCTTGGCCGCCCGCCCATTGTCCACACTGTCTAGTACGGACTTCGAAGAGTACTGCGCAGAGCGTCTGGAGGACTGCACCCCAGCAACCGTCCGGCGCGAACTTGTTATTGTGTCCGCCGTGTTCACAAAGGCGCGCATGGGCTGGAAGATTCCCCTCGACAATCTTCTTGATGGCTTTGATTGGCCTAAGGAGGGATACCATCGAGAGCGGCGTCTTGAAGAGGACGAAGAAGCCCGGTTGCTCGCCGCCGCCGCCGACAATTTTAGTCGTGCTCCGCATCTCGAGTTCTGCATTCGCATCGCCCTGGACACCGGCATGCGTGCAGGAGAGATTACCGGCCTGAAGTGGGCACAGATTGACTTGTCCAGAGGAATCATTCGACTGGACATGACGAAGAATGGCGACCGGCGCAGCGTACCCCTATCGAACGCCGCTCGTGCGGCAATCCTTGCGTTACCCCGCCCCATCGACGGCGGGAAAGTCGTATCGTTCTATGATTCGCGTGGTCTGTCGGTTGCCTTCCGACGCGCGTGCAAGCGAGCCGGAATTGTCGGTCTGCGATTTCACGATTTGCGTCACGAAGCTGCATCGCGTATCGCTCCACACGTCGCTATTCTGACTCTGGCGAAGATGATGGGTTGGCGGGGGTACCAGATGGCGATGCGTTACTACAATCCCACTGACCAGGAGCTTGTGGCGCAGCGCCGTGCGGTTGAGGCCGCTCATGCAGCGTGAGCGCACTATACTCTGGTGCGAAGGGAAGAGCAGGGGAGGCAACAGTGTCGGATATTGAGTTCAGTTTTTAGATTCGGGACACGAATCAAATTACGACGCGCCGCTTCGGCGGCGCGTTCTCAGGGGGCGGCGAGAGCCGCCCCCTTTCATTTGTGCGCCGGCGCAACCAGTACTTTTTCTACCAGCGTATCCCGGTCAATCGCGAAAACGAACAGCATCTCACGCAGAATTCGCGTGTCCGCTGCGGCGATACTTCCGTGCGTAGCACCGGGGTCGGGCTTCAACGCGTTCTTCAAACGCTCCCCGATGCGAACCGCGCCCTTCGCCGTAATGTAAAAAACGAATTGATTTACACGGGGCTTTTCTGTCAATGCTTCGGCGCGCATCATCGACAGCACCTTCTGTAAGTCCCGGTCGTTGCGGTACGCGTTTTCGACTTCAATCCAGGTGACACGGTCCCTTGGTCCGACAATCAACAGGTCGGGAATCTTGCTGAAGCGCGACCCGTCTGCGCTCTTATATTCGAGATTGCAAACCGGCGCGGTGCCCGCTCGAATTTCCAGTTCCGAGTACACCTTCATTTCTGTTTCTTTCAGCACCTTGCTTGCATACATGCTCGCGAATACGTCGTTGCACGCATTGCGATGCGCGTGCGCGTACCGCAACCAGTCGCGTCCGTGCGCTTTCCCACCCGGTAGGCTGACATCCAGACCATTCAAGGCGGTGACGCCGGCACGTGTTAGCGCATACAGATACTCGCATGACGCTGTATCGCCATCGCGCTTCCGCGTGACCAGGTTCCGCTCAAGGAGCCACCGAAGCGACCGCCCAGCGCCCATGCGTGCGCTCTTGTCAGCTTTGCCCCAGACGCCTCTCGCGACCTGTCGCACCGTCGCGTAGCCCACCCGCGCGATGAACTGCAAAGTCGCCTCACGATGCTCTACGGCAAGCACTCGTGAAGCTGTCGTCCTCGGCTCCTGGCAAGTTGCTTTTACAGTCGCCGGCGCGAATGACACTGCCGTCTCCTGCGGAGTCGCTGCTTGGGTGCCGAAACTGCGCCGCAACGCAGCGCGGCGGGTTGATACGTGGTTCATACTTAGCCTCTTCAATCTGGATATGAACACGTATAGTGCGGCGTTGCGTTCGCGTGAAAGTACGGTGGTGTTTCCGGTGGAAACACCACAAAGCAACACCGAAACGATCGAAAAACGACTCCGCGTTGTGCTCCGCACATCGCTGCGCGGGGCGATAAATCGCCCCTTGCGGCAAGGAAGATTTCGGCTTAACGGGCTGGACGCCCTACCGAAATCCGCGCCTGGAGGCGCGCCTTGCCTGCGGCCCCTTCGCTGCGCTCGGGCAAAGGCTATTTCGCGGCTCGTTCGCTGGGCTCACTCGTCACTCGTTCCGAGTGCCGTCCTCAATTAGCCTTTGCCCGACCGCAGTCGGGGCCGTGGGACTTTCGTCCCCCCACAACCGGGCCGGTGCTGGGGCACCTCGCACCTGTCGGTGCGTCCCGGTCGTGGCTCCCCCCAAAGAGGCACGTCGAGCCGTAGGCGGCTCGACGCAACTCCGCTGACGCTCCGTTGCCCTTCGGGTGCTGCCCGCCCTGGAGGCGGGCTTTTCGGCGGCTGGACACCGCCGAATCAGTGCGCTGCACATCGTCACCATGTTCCGTTGCAGCGATATACGGAGAATCGAAACTCTTTGGACGCTGCTATGTTCCGCATCACCGATGCTCTTGGCGAGCCCCTGGCCGCACAGCAATTTGAAGCGCCCGATTTCCTTGCCCGAGATGAGACGGCGGCTTCGACGCCCAGCTCTGATTCGCGCCGCAACGCGACGGCGACAGTGACAGATATCCCGTTGGCACGCGAAGCGAAGTCGCTGCCACTCTCACCCGTGACATCTGACATGCCGCGGCTACATCTGGTCGGCGATAAGGTTGTTCAGCGCGAATTTCTCTCCCAGCTTGCGCACGAGGGACGCTTACATCGACACCCCACTGAGGGAGGCGCGTTCATCATCAAGGGCGGCGCAAACACGAGCGAGATGGCGACGCGCTGGCAGGCGGCGGCCGAGCGGGTTGCGATGCGCGAAGACCGGCCGCTTGTCGCCGCGCTGGTTCACCGTGACCCGCCGCGCCGTGACTGGCCTGGCGGCGCAGTGTTAGGCGCAGCATCAAGCCAGCGTGACGTACAACGTGAGACCGTCCGCGCCTTCATCCACGACTATCCGCCGAATCATGTGGCGACAGTCATTCACGAAGCGGCCCGCAACCCGGAACTGCTGCGTCGCAAGGACGGTACGATTGCGACTGACGTTATCGCACGTGTGCTCGATGAGTACACGCGCGAACGGCCTGGACAGGGGCGCTCTGCAAGCGTCTACGAGGTGGCAAATCTGACCGCTGGTGCTGACAGACTGGCGCAAATGCTTGGTCCCGAGCATCCCGCCGCAGCGAAGGCAATCGAGAAAAATGAACGCCTTGATGCGACGTTGCTCGGATTGGGCGGACAGAGATACGCCGATATCAAAGCCGCCGCCGTTGCCGACATCAAGTCGGCTCTGGACAATACACACGAGCGTGCCGACAGCAAGCCTCGTGACGTGCCGGGGAATGATTCCGCCGCGCCGGTTGCCGGTCGCAGCGGGGGCCGTGATATGGAGCGCTGAACACCGTCTGACGCCTAGGCTCGGTGGGGCACCCGCGTCCGCCTGGGCACAACCTCGCTGCCCACACGCGTGTGGACAGCCCCGGCGCGGGCCGGGGTTCCGAAGTTGCACACAGGCTCCCCGCGACGCTCGCCCTTCGGGCCTGACGCGCCCGTGAGGGCTTGCCCTATGTTGAAAGAATTGCGGATTCAGAGGGTTTGGAGGCGACCAGCAAAACCGCTGCGTTCGGTCCCGGATGCGGACGCGGGCTCCAGCCGAAAGCTGGCGACTGAGGAGGAAACGTCTCCGTCACGGTTGAGGTAATGCCTGCCGTCGCAAGGACTCGGCGTACTCGTTCGATTTCGCTAGGCTCGGCTGAGCTGCTGAACGGCGGACTCATACCGACGACAAGTCCATAGATTGGCGTTCCTACGTTAAGTGCTGCGTACCCGGTATTCCATCCGGCTTCGGTGAATGCATCCCTGAGCTGTTTCGCGTACTCGGAAGCTTCGTGGTCGCTCGCAACATATGGCACCCAAACGTTCTGTGGTCCCTCGACTCTTGCAGCCGCTATGAGCGCTGCACGCTGACCGTCATTGAGATTACGTCGAGCAGTACGCTCGCGCAATCGCTCGATTTCGAGACGAGCATCTTCCAATTCAACGCGCGACCCTCGCTCTCGAACGTTGCTAATAACGTAGGTGATGTACATCGCGAGAGCTGAGAACAGACCGAATAAGCCGACGACCTTTGCAGAAGCCTGCAGAAAGGCCGCGACACACGAACCGAGAGCTATGGCAATAGCTAGCGAGTTTGCAGCGCGCCACGCCCGCCCGACTGTCGCTGGTGCCAAGTCTGAAAGGCGCAGATTCAATTCACCACCTCACATTACGTCTGGCTGGGGATTGCCGATTATGCCAAGGATTTCTAGGGTTACAAAAGCGCGCTCGAGGCACACACGGAATGCGGTGGTCTAGGTGGCTACGAAGCGATTTGTTTTGGCTATTTACATAAATTTTCGATTGAAAAATGAAATGGCTCGCGTAGCCCCGGCTCCGCTATACCCATTTGCAACGCATTTTGCGCCTGCCCGCCACGCACATAGCTGCCGGGCAGCAGGGCCGCCCCGCCCAATTGGCGGGCTTCGGTGGCGCGATGCGAGGCCGCGTGCGCGGACGAGGGGGAAAACCACCGGTAGCGCGCATGGGACATCGGATACTACGGGGTACGTTCTGAGATATCCGGCGCGCTGGCGAAGCTAGAAGTGCGTGAACGAAAGGGTCTGGCGGGCTCAAGACGCGGATGTATGCCGGGAATCTCCCGGCCGGCCGGGACACCCGGCGCGAATCGCGAATTGATGAAGGAGCATCCCGAGCGTGTATGCGCTGTAGGGAGGGCTGGGCTCATTTTAAATCGTAACGCTCCCTTTACTTTAAATCGTAACGATTTAACCTCTATTTCTAAATCGTAGCGTTTACAGTTCTGCTGCCAGGGCGGCCGGTCACATGCATGACGGCCATGCGTCTCGCCCGGCCTTCACTATCTTGCATCGTAGTATGTGTAGCGCCGCACGGGCGCGGCACCCGTACCCACACCTGGACGACGCCACAGCAGCACACCTCAGTGCTTGAGCGATTTCACACCAGCGCCAGAGCATCCAGCGCAGGCACGTGTGTGAGCGATGTCACTCAACCACCCCGGGCATACAGCGCAGACGCGCATAGAGGCCCTGAGAGCGGTTCTATATCCTCCGGGTAGGGGGCGGGTATGGTCAACATACAGCAGAGGCGCGAGAGACGGGTGCGAGGTGAGTATTTCCGGATTCAGAATCGAAAAGCCCCCAGCGTAGTGCCGGGGGCTTTTGCCTATGCGTTCGCACCGGCTTTGCGCCGAGCAACCTGTTCTGCTTTAGTCGGACGACCACGGCGGCGCTTCTCGGTCGCGGGTGCGGCAGCCCGAGCAGCTTGCGGAACGTGCGGCGCTTCGACTTGCGCAGCAATCCACGCGTCAACGTCGCTCGACCTGAAGCGCAGCCTGTTCCCAATCTTTACGCATGGCGGGAGACTGCCGCCCTTGCTATGTCTGTTGTAAATAGTCTGTTCTGCTAAAGACAGAATTTGCGATAGCTCGCGCGGCGAGAGCAGCTTGTTCATGATTGAAATGAAAAGAGCGCAGTCAAATCGACTGCGCTCAGTATAGTTTCAGCCTACCGAAATTTACCGCGATTTAGCACAAGTGAAATTCATGCACTGTTTTAACGCCGTTTTTCGCGCATTTTCGAGCGACAAGCCGTGCTGTTCGAACACACAGCACAGTCCTGCTGCTGTGAATGTGCAGACGCGATGCAGAGACGCGACGTGTGCATCGTCACGGTCAATCACGACATACACGTGCTCATTGACCGGTACACGCTCCACCTCGACCCACACTGATATGTGCACGGGGTTTGAAGCACGCGGCTTTGCGCCAGAGAACGGAACCGGGCGCGACCATCCTTGCAGGTCGTATCGTTTACGGGGCGAAATTGATGCAGTCATTGTTTGCGTTCCTATTGGGGGTTTATCGACCGCCACCCTCCGTCCAAAGAGGGTGAGCGGCCACCGAGCAGGGTTGGACGACCGGTCAATAGGAAACCGGCACGCGCGGACGCGTCCCTACCCGAAGCCGCCCATAGGAGCAACTGCCGAGCGTGCACAAACAACAAAGCCGCGTGCGTGAATGCGGCGCGGCTTGAGTGCGCCTATTGGTTCCGAGCGTCCAAGCCCGATTACGCTTTGTCTCGCGCAACGCTAGTACTGTATCGCGTCTCCACATTGAACACAACTACGAAGATAACCCCCGTCGTTTCCTCAAGTTTTCCTGCTTTTATCCGATAGCTGATATGGAGAATTGCTCAAGAAAAAGAAGGAGAGATTGCAAATGAAGAAAGCCTGGATTTCTGCTGCTGTCAGTCTTGTATCGAAAGGAGTGAAGCTTATCGTCGCGGGTGTTTGGCTTTTCAGTGTTCCGTTGATAGTGTCGGCTGCCAGCGTTGATGTATCTGACTGGGGATTCGGCAACGCAACGCCCGCCCAGGTTGAACAACTTATGCGGTCAACTTTCCCAGGTAGTCATGTATCCGCGCAAGGCGATGCGGTAAAGGCCAAAAAAGCAAAAATCGACGGTGGAACATTTAATGTGGCCGCCAGTTTTTCTGAGAAAAACGGCACGTCCGTCCTGAAGAGCGTCGTTATCGACGGATTAGAGAGTAAAAACAGTGAACTGCCGGGGCTTCAGGGCTTCACTCAGCAAGCTGGTAGCCCAGATTTATATCAAAAGGATTCGCTAGAGGCGCGGGTTTCTCGGACGGGGAATCACGTGTCCGTCGCTTTTGATGCCGGTGCGGCGGTCCCGGCCGAAGAGCCGAATGATGAAACTCGGGCTCGGAATGTGGCGGTCCTTCGGGGTCGAGCTGTGACGGTCCTGGAGTGGGGCGGTGGCATCGTCGCGCTTTTATTGGCTTGGGCATCGCTTCGATACATCTGGTGGTGGATTGCAGGGGGGGCGCTTGGCTATATCCTTGGAGGTTGGGAGATAGGGCTATTCTTGGGCGGTTGCGTGGCTGTCGTTCATCTTCTTGTTTCCGGAGCGAATCGCGGCGGCAGAACGGTAGGCGTAGCAACGCCAGACGGGACTCAACCAGAACAAATGAGCAGCAACCCCGCTAGCGGGGCGCTGGACTACATGGCTATCAATCCAGCCAACGGGTCGCCCATGATAGGGGGGCAAACCGGGGTAGATGCGCATGGGAACAGCTATGGGAGCAACATTAACGACGTTTAACTATTGAGCGGTCGGCGGGTGGCCGAAGACCTCCGCTAACTTACCGCAGCCTGTCGAGCCTTGGCACACTTTTGGCACACTCAACCGAGGAAAACTAGGTAAAATGCGGTACGGCACGGTATGGTAATGCATTGATTTTTATGAAAATTGCCAGTTTTTTAAACTGGTAAATAGGCTCTCCGAAGGCAGGGGTTGCTGGTTCGATCCCAGCCGGGCGCACCAATCCATGTTCTGAGGCTTCAGCCTTGGGCATCTCTGTGGCTACGACTGCTGTTACTCCCAGTACGACCGTTGCGGCTAGGCAAGACTGCTCGATCCCAAGAAATTAATCGCGTCACAACGTTTCAGAACGGATCTAAATCCACACGCGATAGAGTCGGAAAGGGCGATTTTTGGATTTACGATATGCGACACATATTTGCATTGTCGTTTGTGATGGATGGTTCGCTGTCCTGCTTGCGGGACAGCGTAGGAAACTCCGCCGAGCGAGCTGCGTAAGGCTCGAGCGCGCCTTAAGGAGATAAGTAATGGCTAAGGTACAAACAAGTCGAGCGCGCGCCGACGGATACAACCCGGTGCTGCACACCGATGCTGATACGCAGCGCCTGCTTGCTAAACCAGGGGTGAAAGCCGCATACGATGCGCTTGAGGATGATTACAGCGCGTTGCATGCGATTCTGCTGGCGCGCACTGAAGCAGGCTCACGAACTGACGGCAGATAAATGGCGCAAAGGAAGAAGGCCGCTCAAGCTGCCAAACAAGGCAAACGGAAAGGGAATTGATATGGCGCTCACGGGAGATTTCAAACACACCATTGTCGAGCGTGTCGACCGAGACCCCGCGTTTGCCAAAGCGCTATTGGATGAGGCCGCCACGTCGTTGCTGAACGGCGAGCCCGACGTTGCCCGCCTAATCCTGCGCGACTTGGTTAAAGCCACAATACCTATGCTTCCCACGGATTAATGACGGTGATGCTGGCGGCGTTATAGGGAACCGTATCGCGTGACGCCACGATAAACCTCCGCGAGGCGGCGATCGCGGCGATGTAGCCGTCAGGTGTTGGAAATCTTTTCCCACCGGCCTTGGCCGTCACGGCCAACTCAGCATAGTGCCGTGCCGCATCGGTGTCGAATGGTAGCACCCGATCCCTGAACAGCCCCATCAGACCGTCAAGGGCCTGTGCCAACATGTCCTTGCGCTTGCCGACCGGGAGTGCCGCGATCCCAAATAGCAGCTCGGCCAGCATCACGCTGGACAGATACAGCGTTTCGGCGGCTTGATCGTTCAGCCAGGCACGCACGGCCGGGTGCGGCTCGGGTTTCATTGCCTCGGAAACGACGTTGGTATCAAGATACGATCATTCAAACCTCAGCGGTTCCGCCGGCGTCTTGTCTTTTACTTGATTGAAGACCTCGAAATCCTCGTTCGTGAGGCCGATCTTGCGGCCCAATGCCGCGAGGGTTTCACCCAGGCGAACGCGCGTCTCCGGCTTGACCACCATCGCCAGAATCTCGCGAACTTCGGCTTCGGTGCTGCGCCCATGTTGAGCGGCCCGTACCCGCAATGCGCGGTGTACATCGTCGGGCAGATTGCGTACGGTTAGCATTGCCATAGCGGCACCTCGTAAAAATGCAGTCGATGCATTCATAATGTCGAACTGCATTCAATTGTGCAAGGCTGGATTCCCTATTGCACGTCGTGGCTTAACCCGTCGAGCCTTTATGTGAAGTCCGCCCGCATAGTCTTTCCCTGTGGATGTTTGCGTCCTCTACTGTTGGGAAAATTACGACGTTTCAAACTGGTTTTGAGGCCGCTTGCGCCAGGGCCGGGATAAAGGATTTTCGTATTCACGATTTGCGCCATACTTTTGCATCCTCGTTGGTGATGGATGGCGTGTCTCTATATATGGTGAAAGATTTACTTGGCCATTCTTCCATTTCGGTGACGAAGCGTTACGCGCATCTTCTCCAGATAGGGGTCAATTAGCCGTACAGAGATTGCTACCGTTCCGATTTATCGTATATTGGCACCGACCGTTCTAACCGTGAGTAAGCAGTTGATTGAGGCGCAAAATCGTGCCGATCTGACGGACATCCGGGGGCACTGGTGTAGGGAAAAGAAGAATTCCGCGTGCCGCTATTAACTTTTACGTTGATCTGCCGTTATCGTACCTTAGGCCTTGCTGCGCTAGTGCAGGCGAGCCTCGAAGGAGAGTGTATTGTTTGCGACCATCAAGAGCCGTCTCATGGGAACGTTTGGCGTTGTGCTGGCTTTATTGCTGGCCATTTGCGCGACGGCAAGCTTTCGCATGTCGAACATGAACGCCAACGTGGAACATATCGTCAACGACGAGTTCGCCAAGCAGGCGCTTGTGAACCAAATCAAGCAAACACTCAGTTCGACGGTTCTGGCGACCTATCGCGCTCAAAACGATGCGTTCAACGCGGCCCGCGGCGGCGCCGTCGTGGGTGCCGATGTCGACGTCATGGAGTCGTATCGGGACAAGACGACCGACCTCGCCCGCCAGTTGCAAGGCCGAGCCGAGACCGACGATGAGCGCGCTGCCGTCGCCACGTTCGTCGAGGCGCTCAACGCCCTGGTCGATACGCGTGCGCCCGTCTACCAAGCCCTGCGTCAGCTGGACCGGGACACGACCAGTGCGACATTGGGACGTGCGGTGCCCTATTTCGATAAGACGCAAAAACAACTCGACCACGTGAACAAGGTCATCGAAAACTCCATGGCTACCGCTGTCGCTGCTGGGCGTGAGTCGTACCAGAGCGCTCTTGTGATCGTCTGGCTGTCTGCTGCCGGTGCGATTGCCGCCGCGCTTGTTCTTGGCATGTGGGTGACGCGTTCCATCGTGGATCCTGTGCTGCGCGTTACCGAGGGCGCTGAAGCGCTCGCGCGTGGGGATCTGTCCGTGAAGCTCGCCGTCACCAGCCGCGACGAAGTCGGGACGCTCGCGCGTGCGCTTGGCAATGCCATTGCGCAGCTTGCTGCTATCGTCGGCGGCGTCAGACAGTCCAGTCAATCGATTGCAGGGGCGACGCAGCAATTGGCAGCCGGCAATCTCGACCTGTCTCAACGCACGGAGGAGCAGGCCGCTTCGCTGGAGGAGACCGCCTCGAGCATGGAGGAGTTGACTGCCGCGGTGCGCCACAACGCGGAAAACGCAAAACAGGCTGCCACGCTTGCCGCGAGAGCATCAGATGTCGCCCGGCGCGGGGGCGAAGTGGTCGGGCGCGTCGTGGATACGATGCACGCGATTTCGCAGAGCTCGGCAAAGGTGACCGAGATCATCGGAGTCATCGAAAGCATCGCGTTCCAGACTAATATTCTTGCCCTCAATGCGGCTGTGGAGGCTGCGCGGGCTGGCGAGCAGGGGCGCGGTTTCGCCGTCGTGGCGACCGAAGTCCGCACGCTCGCTCAGCGTAGCGCAAACGCGGCGAAAGAGATCAAGGCGCTGATCGGCGAATCGGTAAACCGCGTCGATATCGGTTCGAACCTCGTCGAGGAGGCCGGCGCGACGATCAGTGAAATCGTCGTGTCGGTCAAACAAGTCACTGACATCATCGGCGAAATCTCGTCGGCCTCGGAAGAGCAGCGCACCGGCATCGAGCAGGTCAATCAGGCGGTCGCTCAGATGGATCAGGTGACGCAACAGAACGCGGCGCTGGTCGAAGAGGCGTCGGCCGCCGCGCAGTCGATGGCCGACCAGGCTCAAACATTGCAAGACGCGGTGGCGGTGTTCAGGATTGCCAAGACGGAGTGAGCGGTGTTCGTTTCGACGCCCGGGGGTGGTTTTTTGCGTAAGTCCCATGCGCGCTACCTTCGCCGTTTCGATCCCAGCCGGGCGCACCAATCCATGTTCTGAGGCTTCAGCCTTGGGCATCTCAGCGGCGACGACTGCATGTCAAACACAGGCATCTGGCCGAAGATGAGTTTACGTCGGGTGAGGCTGCCGAGTATCTTGACGTGTCGATTTCAACTTTTCGTTGCTACGTTGCAAACGGCAGACTGAGAGCGTCGAGTGAGACGGGTCGAAATCAACTATTTGAGACCAAAGATTTGAAGGCCTTCAAGCGAGCGATGCGAGACGTTAAAGGCTGATCGATCAACGGTCAAGCGGAGCCCGTCGGCGCCATCGCGCGCGCCGTGCCTGCCGCCATCAGTCAGCCCGCCATCAGTCAGCCCGCCCGCATCATCCCGCCGGCGTCAGTACCAGCCGCTCAGCCGTGGATTTGTCGTTGAAGGGGGTTTTCGGCGGCGTGCCCTGAATCGTGCTGCGCGCATAACTTAGTGCGGCGAGGGAGCTTCCGGCGGCGTGATCCAATTTTAGTCTGATGATGGTCTGGCGCGCAAAATCGTCGCGGTCGAGCACGTTTACCATTGCGTCGATGTACTTGAGTGCTTCTTCATCGGTCCCGGCTTTGTTGTATAGGTCGAGTCGGCCTGCAAGCCCGAACCGGCGGTCCAATTCGATAAAAGCGGGATTGTTCGCGACTTGAGAAATATCAATAATCGGTTTCATGGTTACTCCGAGATGAGGTCAGAAATAGGGTGCAGCGCGAAGCGCGACATTGAGGGCTCCGGCTGAATTTGACTATACGAGCGGAACAGCTCATCGCACTGACCATTTCTGACGCCGCCGCATAGTTGCGGGCATGCGGCTGGGCGTAGCGCTCACCCATCTACACCGCTTTGAATAGCCGCACCCGGTTGTTTCAAAAGTACTTGGCTGTCTGCCGATTCGATATCCGGAGAGCCCAGCCCTGCGCGCAATACTGCGAACTGGGGCAGCACTGCCTGGATCATCGCCATGGTGCCAAGGGTGTTGGTCTCAAAGACCTCGCGCGCAGTTTCCATCGAGGTGCCTTCGAGGGCGCCGAGCATGCCGATCCCCGCGTTATTGACCAGCACATCGATCGGCCCCGCGGCTTCCACGGCCCGACGAATGCTTTCTGGGTCGGTGACATCGAGGGCGAGCACGCGCAGACGCGCGGAACGCGGCAGAAGGTTTTCGCGCGGCGTGCGCATGGTGGCGATGACTTGCCAATCGCGATCGAGGAAGTAGCGGGCGGTTTCGAGACCGAAGCCGGAGGAGCATCCGGTAATCAGGACGGTTTTCATGGGGAATTCCTGTAGGGGAGGTTGCCGTACAGAAATGATAGATTGCCGTGTCCGGACTTACTATAATCAGAAGTTCAAATTTCATTCGCAGGAGTCCGGTCATGGTCGATCCGCTTGCCGAGGTGGTCACCTTGCTCCAACCGGGTGCCCAGTTCTCGAAAGTCATCAGCGGTGCGGGTTCCTGGCGCGTGCGCCGCTCGGAAGCCGGGCAGCCTTTCTACTGTGTGATTCTCGACGGTTCATGCAAGCTCACGGTCGAAGGACGCGAGCCGCTCACCCTGCAGGCGGGCGACTTTGTCCTGGTTCCCTCGGCGCATGGTTTTATGATGTCGAGCCTGGCGCCGATGACCTCCGAGGACCTCGACAGCGTGCCGGTCGCGCTGCACCCCGGTGAGTTCAGAATCGGCGAGCAAAGCGGGCCGCCGGATGTGCTATATCTCGTGGGCCACTGCGTCTTCGGCTCGCCGGACGCAGCCTTGCTGGTTTCGCTCCTGCCGCAACTGGTGCACGTTCGCGGCGAGCGCCGGCTGGCCACTCTCGTGCAGCTTGTCGGAGAAGAATCTCGTGGGCAGCGGCCCGCGCGCGACGTGATCCTATCACGCCTGCTGGAGGTTCTTCTGATCGAAGCGCTGCGCTCCACGGCCGGGACCGCGGCGTCGCCAGGCCTGGTGCGTGGGCTTGCCGACGAACGTCTCGCGGTCGCGATACGCTGCATGCACGAAAGTATGACCCAGCCCTGGACGGTTGCGCAGTTGGCAAAAGAGGCCGCCCTTTCCCGCTCGGCGTTCTTCGAGCGGTTCAGCCGCGCCATGGGCGTCGCCCCGATGGAGTACCTGCTGCGGTGGCGCATGGCGATGGCCAAGAACCTGCTGCGGCGAAAAAAGGGGGGTGTCGCCGAAGTTGCCGAACGCGTCGGCTACGGTTCCGCAAGTGCGTTCAGTGTCGCATTCACCCGCCATGTGGGACTGCCGCCGACACATTATGCGCGGGCGCTTGACGGCAACTAATCGGGTATGGATCTCGGAAGCCGATGCGTCCTTGGCAGGTTTGCCTTGTCGAACCCTTCTTTCGCGAGTTCAGGGTGGTCCGGGTCGTCACGAATAACCGTATCGATAGCGGCATCTTCCTCAGGCGCTGGAGCAGTAGTGCTACATTTGGCAATGTCCCACGTTTGAAAAGGCAGAAAAAAATGCCCGCTTATCTCTACCTCGGCATCGCCATCGTCTGCGAAGTGATCGCTACCTCCGCCATGCGTGCGTCGAACGGTTTCACTCGTTTGGGTCCATCGGTCATTGTCGTCATCGGTTACGGTTGCGCTTTTTACCTGCTGTCGCTGACGCTGAGAACGGTGCCTGTCGGCGTAGCGTATGCAATCTGGTCTGGCCTGGGCATTGTGCTGGTGTCGCTGGCGGCTTATGTGGTTTATCACCAGGTTCTCGATTTTGCCGCGCTCGCAGGGATGGCTTTGATCTTATCCGGCGTGGTGGTGATGAACGTTTTTTCCAAAGCCGCCGTGCACTGATTGCCAAGGGTAAAACCAGCAAGGAATAGCCCTCGCCAACATCGGCGGTTGTTCGCTTTAGCCATCGATGTCTCCATTTTTTTATAGTTCGGTCATTGTGTCATTACCGCGAATGAACCGGAAAGACAACATTTGCGCGCGGATTTAACAGTATTTAAACGAATTAAATCCCCGGACTTCTTATACTGGTGATTATTTACAACTTAGTAATAATCGGTCAAACATCGCGATTTCGGGACTTCTGCCCCGGATTCAAGCAAGTCCAGAATACGGCGTAAATGCCTCAAATGTCGCGGCGATATAGCCGTGACCTCGAAGGTCACGGGATTTTCGATTACTATTATTGTCCCGAGCGCAATGAAACCAGCGGGGCATGTGCGCATTATTTTTGAGATGCGTGGCGACAGGGCCATGTGCCATATGAACAAATACTAAGATGATTTTGCGTCGCGGGGTGCTATGAGAATCGCAGTATTGGATGATGATTCGGCTCAAACCGATTTTGTGTGCCAGACCTTGACGGCGGCCGGGCATATTTGCCACGCCTTCGCCGAAGGGCGGGCCTTGGTCAAGCAGTTGGGGCGCCAGAGTTTCGATTTGCTGGTGCTGGATTGGAACGTGCCCGACATGTCCGGCGAAGAGGTTTTGCTATGGGTCCGCAGCAGTCTGTCCGAACGTCTGCCGGTGCTGTTTATGACCAGCCGTTCCGACGAGGCCGATATCACCTCGATACTCAATACCGGGGCCGACGATTATGTGGTCAAACCCGTCTCCCCCGGTATTTTGACGGCGCGTATCGCTTCATTGTTGCGCCGCGCCTATCAGATCAATACCACGGCGACTAAAGAGATATTTGACGATTTCGAATTTGACCTGGGGGCCAAGCAAGTCCTGGTCAAAGGCAATGCCGTCAGCCTCACGCAAAAAGAATTCGATTTGGGTTTGCTGCTGTTCCAGCATTTGAGCCGGCCGCTGTCGCGCACGCATATTCTGGATGTGATCTGGAAGCAGGCCACCGACATTCCATCACGCACCATGGACACCCATGTGTCGATGCTGCGCTCGAAACTCGGACTGCGTCCCGAAAACGGTTATCGGCTAACGCCGATCTATGGCTACGGATACCGCCTGGAACGCATCGAGCGGGGGGGTACGTGAGCCCTCGCGCCCGGCTGCGCGGGGCAACGCGACGCCCGGGTTTGGCGCTGCTTGCGTCGATTCGTTTGATCCCGTTAGCGCTTGCGGCGCTGGCTATCCCGGCCGCGGCGGCGCCCAAACACAAGCCCGCGGCGACGGTCGCTTATGTGACAAAAGCGGGCGATACGCTCTATGCGATTGCGGCCCGATATCTCACCGACCCGCGCGGCTGGGCCGTGCTGAGCCGCTTGAATCATGTGCCGGCGCCGCGCCGTTTGCAGGCGGGCATCGAATTGCGTTTGCCGCTGGCGCTGTTGAAGCAGGAACCCCTGTCGGCGAGTGTGGCCGCCCTTAGCGGACCGGTGGAACATGCCTTCGGCGCAGGCCCGTACACGCCCTTGTCGATCGACTCCATCTTGGGCGAGGGCGATCGCGTGCGTACCGGGCATAGCGGTTTTGTGACTTTGGAGCTGGCCGACGGTACCCACCTTAGCTTGCCGCAGGACAGTAGCATCGAGCTTGCGACACTGCGGCAAACCACCTTGACCGGCACCACGGATCGCGAAATCAATCTGCGGCGCGGTGAGGTCGACAGCGAAGTAACTCATGCGAAAAAACCGGACGACCGATTCCAGATTCACTCGCCGTCCGTGGTGGCGGGCGTGCGCGGCACGCGTTTTCGGGTGAATTACGATCTGGCGGGCCAGGTCAGCGCCGTCGAAGTACTTGAGGGCACGGTCGATGTGGATGCGGCCGACGCTACAACGACGTCCGACAGCGCGGTCGAGGGGGCATTGCAAACGCCATCCGAGCAACGGGTTCATGCGCATTTCGGCAGCGTTACGCGCGCTCAGGGCGAAGTGGGTGCTCCGGTCGAGTTGCTGCCTGCGCCCGCATTGATTCATCCCGAGAAAATCCAGGACGAGGCGGAGGTCGGTTTCGATCTCGCGCCGCTTGATCAAGCAACCGCGCAGACAGCGACACAGACAGCGACGCAGGCACCCGCGCAGACGCAGGCGTACCGGGTGCAGATTGCGCGCGATGCGGGCCTGCTTGATTTAGTCCGTGAGACTCACGTCGGCGCGCCGCATGCGTCGTTCGGCGATCTGCCCGATGGGACTTATTTCGTGCGCATTTCGGCCATCGACAACCAGGGTCTCGAAGGTCTGTCGCGCATCTATGCCTTCGAGCGCCGCCAGTTCGGGCTTGCCGCTACGGCGGGTCCGAGCGCCGCCGGCCGCGCCTATGAATTCCGTTGGCTGGCCGGCCAGCGCGGCATCGAGACACATTTTCGTTTTGTGCTGGCGAGCACCCCCGATTTGAGTAACCCCATCGTCGATCAAGTCGATATTACGGCCGCGAAAGTGCTGGTTTCCGACCTGCCGCGCGGCGTGTATTACTGGACCGTGATCGGCGAGCAATTCGACCAGGGCAAGCTCTACCAGAAGGCTGGCGCAGTCAGGTCTTTCACGCTTGATTATTGACGGCCGGCGCGGATGAACTTTGCTCTGCGCGCACGACTTGCCCGGCCTTTCGGCCAGCGCTTTATTGTCGAATGGCTGGTGCTGGGCTGCCTCGGCATCGCGGTGATACTGATGGGTTCTATCTGGCGTGTGACGGCAGGCGCCGACCGCCTGGTGTACGACCACTTTCTTGGTTTTCTGCCGCAGCAGACCACTCCCGCTATCGTGGTGGTCGAGATAGACAACACCAGCCTCGCCCAGCTCGGGCGCTGGCCTTGGCCGCGCAGTACCCATGCGCGCTTGCTTGAGGCTTTGGCGCAAGCGCAGCCGGCGGCGGTGGTCTATGACGTGTTGTTTACCGAGCCTACGCCGGAAGATACACAACTCGCTCAGGCACTGGCGCTGACGCCGACTTACTTGCCCATTCTGCTAAGCCCCGCGGAGCGCGACGGCCGGCGTCTCGCGGTGCTGCCGGTGGCGCCCTTGGCCGAGGCCGCGGCCGGACTCGGCCAGATTAATTTCGAAGTCGATCAAGACGGCATTGTGCGTAGCGTGGCGTTGTTCGAAGGCGATACGCAGACCCGCTGGCCGCAACTGATGCTGCCGTTGTTCCGGGCGATCGAGGCCGGCAGGGTGAATCTGGCGCGTGACGGCGGCCTTGCGCTAGGGCGGTTGTCGGCCGGGGGCGAGGGTACAAGCGAGGGGGAAGCGCGATTCCTGATTCCGTTCAGTCGGCGTGCTCAGGCGTACACCAAGGTATCGGTCGCCAGCGTGTTGGCCGGCGAGGTGCCGAGCAGCTTGCTGCGGGGCAAGATTGTCCTGATTGGGGCGACGGCCTCGGGGCTCTATGATCGTTTTGCCACGCCCGTATCCGGTGAGCTTGGGCCGCTGCCCGGGGTCTATATTCATGCCGGCGTGCTGGATACCTTGCTCACCGGCCGCGAGATTTATCCGGTCCGCAGCGCTTGGTTATTCCTCGCTTCACTGGCGCCGTTGGCCTTGCTGCTGGCGGGTTTTCTGGTGTTGTCGCCATGGCGTTCCCTGCTCCTGACGGGCGGTCTGTGCTGTGCCATGACGCTGGCGAGTGCGGCATTGCTGTGGAGCGCGCGCCTGTGGCTGTCGCCGGTGCCGGCCATCGCCGGGCTGATTGTGGTGTACCCGGTGTGGAACTGGCGCCGCCTGGAAATGACCATGTCGTATTTGCGCCAGGAGTTGCAGCGCCTGGCCGACGAACCGCATTTATTGCCGGAGACGCCGCGCAACCGCCACGAGTTTGGCGGCGACGTGCTGGAGCGGCATATGGCATTGATGGCGCAGGCGGCACAGCGCATGCAGGACATGAAGCGTTTCGTCTGGGACAGCCTTGATAGTCTGCCGGAGCCGATTCTGGTCAGCGATCCGCAGGGCGTCGTATTGATTGCAAATCATGCCGCGAAAGCACATTTTGCCCGGCATGGCGCGCCTCATCCGGAACGCCGGACCCTGCCGCAGGCACTGGGCGACTTGCGTTTTATCAAGGCCATCGAGGCCGGCACGGAGATCAGTCTCGATCCGCTCGACCCCAAAACTGCCGCCGCCAGTGTTGCCGACAGCGGCGCCGCGCTGCAGGCCCAATGGCCCGCCTTGCTCGATCCGGCACGCGGCGAGTTTGCCGAGGTGATGCAACGGGGGATCGAAGTACGCGATCGCGCCGAACGCGATCATTTGCTGCGTTATGCCGCCTGTACCAATGCCCAGGGCGAGGTGATCGGCTGGATTGCGGGCCTGGTGGATGTGAGCGCGTTGCATGCCGCCGAACGGCAGCGGGAAGATGCGTTGACGCTGCTGTCGCACGATATGCGTTCGCCGCAGGTGTCGATCGTGGCGCTGATCGAGATCGAACGCACCCGCATCGAGTCGGACCGGATGAGGGAAGTGCTGGATCGGATCGAACGGTATGCGCAGCGTGCATTGGCTTTGGCCGGCGACTTTGTGCAACTGGCGCGAGCCGAATCGCAGGCTTATATACTGGACGCGGTGAGTCTGGCCGAGTTGGTGATCAACGCCGCCGACGAAGTGTGGCCGCAGGCGCAGGCCAAGCAGATCCAGATCAATCTGCCGTTCGGCGAACAGCTTTATTGGATCCGCGCCGATGCATCGCTGCTGACGCGCGCGCTGGTCAATATCCTGAATAACGCGGTGAAATATAGCCCGGCCCAGACCCAGATCACCTGCACCCTGGTGCTTGAAGCCGGCGCGGCACCGGGCTTGCCGGCTCGAGTGTCGTGCACTGTCAGCGACCAGGGTTATGGTATTGCGGCTGAACAGCAAGCTCATTTATTCGAGCGGTTTCGGCGCTTTCGCACGGCCGATCAACCTGAGGTCGGCGGCACCGGTCTCGGCATGGCGTTTGTCAAAACCGTGGTGATGCGGCATGGCGGCGAAGTCAGGGTGGAAAGCGCCGCCGGCGCCGGGACCCGTTTTACCCTTCTATTGCCGATACTGGATGATACCGGTGCCGAGTAGCGCCAAGCAGTTGCCGCACTGGAACGGAATTTACCGAAGCGAGAATCTCATGAAATTTCTATTGATCTGTGCGGCCGTGGCGGTGGCAACGTTGGCCGGATGTGCCGATATCCAGACGGAGGTGCGCGCATCCGGCGCGTCGATTGGGACGGGTAAGCTGGACGATAAGCTGGACGATAAGCCGGACCATCAGCAGGCCAATGAGTTGGCCGGTGAGCATACCTATGCTTTGGTGCGCGCACCGACCCAGGATGCCGGTCCGGGCGAGGTACGCTATGAAGCCTTGGTGCGCGACAAGTTTGCCCAATATGCTTTTATCGAAACCACAGCGTCGAGCGCTCATTATCTGGTATCGCTTGCCTTCGATACGCGCCCGGCGGCAGTCGGTGTTGCTGCTGCGAGCGATGCCGATCCCGTAACATCGGCGGGTGCCTCAAACAGCTCCGGATACCGCCACACGCTGACCCTGCGGTTTTTCGACCGGACCAGCAATCGCGAGATTTACAAGGTTACCGCGATAAGTCATGACAGCCATGCTGACTCGTTGCAGGCCGTGCCCTATCTGGCCGAAAGTGCCCTGGCCAGGTTGCCTTATGTGTCTTCTGTGTCTTCTGTGCCTTCCGGCGGTGACGGTGCGTGGCGGGTCAAGCTGCATAAAATCGACGCCGGCGCGGCAAACGCCATACCGGCGGTGGCGAAGATCGAGCCGCGCTGAGGTTGTGTTTCTTGCCCGGCACGCTTGGTGTACAGATCGATAGCCGCATCCTGGCCATTAAGCCGGTCTGCTGCCGTTTTGCCGTTTTTCGATAACACTCTATTTTTTTCCTCTCCTATGATGGACTGGACTCATTGCCGTGCCGCAGCGTATGCCATGCCGGGTGGGCCGCCAACTTCGGGAGAGTCGGATGGAACAAACATCGAATAATAATCAACCTGGGGGTAAAGTCAGCCCTGCGTTGCAGCAGACCCTGGGAACCTGGCAATTGTGGGGTATCGCCGTCGGGCTGGTGATCTCAGGCGAGTATTTCGGCTGGAGTTACGGTTGGGCTACGGCGGGGACGCTGGGTTTCACCGTTACCTCTTTGTTTATCGCGGCGATGTATGCCACTTTTATTTTCAGCTTTACCGAGCTGACTACCTCGATTCCTCATGCCGGCGGACCGTTTGCTTATGCCAGGCAGGCGTTTGGGCCGATCGGCGGTTATCTTGCAGGTGCGGCCACTCTGGTTGAGTTTGTCTTTGCGCCGCCCGCCATCGCGCTGGCGATCGGGGCTTATTTGCATGTGCAATTCCCCGGGCTGGAGCCGAAAACCGCGGCGGTGGGTGCGTATATCGTTTTTATGGGGTTGAATATCGCCGGGGTGCAGATTGCCGCGACCTTTGAGTTGTTTATCACGGTGCTGGCAATTTTTGAGCTGCTGGTTTTTATGGGTGTGGTTGCACCTGGTTTTGCCTGGTCCAATTTCACCAAAGGCGGTTGGGCCGGCGCCGATCATTTCAGTCTCGGCACGCTGCAGGGCATGGTGGCGGCGATTCCTTTCGCGATCTGGTTTTTTCTGGCGATCGAAGGGGTGGCGATGGCGGCCGAGGAAGTGAAAAATCCCAAGCGTTCGATCCCGGTAGCCTACATTGCCGGCATTCTGACCTTGCTAACCTTGGCGGTCGGGGTGATGGTGTTTGCCGGCGGCGCGGGCGACTGGACCAAGCTGGCGAATATCAACGACCCTTTGCCCCAGGCGATGAAAAATATTGTCGGCAACAATAGCAACTGGCTGCATATGCTGGTCTGGCTCGGTTTGTTCGGCCTGGTGGCCTCGTTTCACGGCATCATCCTCGGTTATTCGCGGCAGATCTTCGCCTTGGCGCGGGCAGGATATTTACCGGAATGGCTGTCGCGCGTGCATCCCCGCTTCAAGACGCCGCATCGCGCGATTCTCGCCGGTGGAGTGGTGGGCATTGCCGCCATTTATAGCGATCAACTGATTCAATTCGGCGGCCAGACGCTCACCGCCAATATCGTGACGATGTCGGTGTTCGGCGCGATCGCGATGTATATCATCAGCATGCTGGCACTGTTCAAGTTGCGTCGCAGCGCGCCGCGCCTGGAGCGTTCATTCAAAGCGCCGTGCTACCCCTATTTTCCGGCATTTGCCCTGGGTGCGGCGGTGATCTCGCTGGTGACCATGGTGTACTACAATCAATTGGTCGCAATCGTGTTTGCGGGGTTTCTGCTGCTTGGCTATGGGTATTTCCTGCTCACCGGGCATCAACGCAAAGTCGCACCGCTTGAGGTGCTGCTGGAAGAATAAGCTGGCGGCGGCAAGCCCCATGCGCGCAACCCTGCCAAGGAGTTGAAGATGAGCTACAAGGAGTCGGTCGGTCAGCGGACCTATCGGTTTGCCGACCTCAAGACACTGATGGCGAAAGCCAGTCCTTTGCGTTCCGGCGATCAGCTTGCCGAACTGGCGGCCGCCAGCGAGGAAGAGCGGGTCGCGGCTAAAATGGCGTTGGCGCAAGTGCCGCTCACGACCTTCCTCAATGAAGCGCTGATTCCCTACGAAGACGATGAGGTGACGCGCCTGATCGTCGACAGCCATGACCTCCAGGCTTTTGCGCCGGTGTCGCATTTGACGGTGGGCGATTTCCGTAATTGGATCTTGAGCGATACCACCGATAGCGCGACGCTGTCGCGGGTCGCCGCCGGTCTGACGCCGGAAATGGTAGCGGCCGTGTCCAAGTTGATGCGTAACCAGGACCTGATCCTGGCGGCCAAGAAGCGCCCGGTCGTCACGCGCTTTCGCAATACAGTCGGTTTGCCCGGACACTTGTCGGTGCGTTTGCAGCCGAATCACCCGACCGATGATGTGCTGGGCATTGCCGCTTCCATGTTCGATGGGCTGCTCTACGGTTGCGGCGACGCCATGATCGGCATCAACCCCGCCACCGACAGCCTGTCCGCAATTATCAAATTGCTGGAGATGGTGGATG
>Ga0302313_10000230_pt1 | contig 53497 bp, 54 predicted proteins | sample III_Palsa_N2_2_FD_200454 | JGI IMG/M metagenome (GOLD analysis project Ga0302313, IMG submission 200454) | Peat permafrost microbial communities from Stordalen Mire near Abisko, Sweden - III_Palsa_N2_2 | ecosystem: Environmental > Terrestrial > Soil > Palsa > Peat permafrost | place: Sweden...
CGGGTGGCCGGCAGGGGTAGGCGTGAGAGTTGTAACGCAGCCTGCCGCAGCGGGTCACAGCTGCGGCAGGCGCGGCTCGACATGCGGTCGGGACGGCAGCAGCGTGATGCCGGTGTCGGAGGCTTTGAGCTTTGCATCCGGGTACACCCTCAGGACGCGCTGCAGCGAGTCGCTGAAGAAGCGCCGGAAGTAGCGCAGCTCCGCATAGTCATGCCCGAACTGGGCCGACAGCTGTGCCCAGCTGATGGTGCTCGGACGCGAGAGCTGGAACAGCCGATGGGCCAGCCACGCATACACGTCCAGATCCATCGGACTCTTGCGCAGCTGCCGGATCGCATTCGTGGACAAGGGGGCCGAGCGCTCCAGGATCGATTCGTACAGCACCGGGGAGAGAATCAGCGAACTGCCCTGCCCTACCCCGGCGGCCGTGTCCCACCACAGCCGGGTCTCCTCGGCGAACAGCGCCTGGCGAATGTGCATGCCGGTGCGTCCGGCGCCATCGTGAATGTTCTCATCGATGGAGATCGCGCAGCTGGCGAGGCGCAGCAGCTGGTTGGCGTAGGAGCGCAGCGAGCCGCGTTCCCCGCGCGTAATCGGTACATCCAGGCGACGCAGGAACTCATGGACGCTCGAGCCCAAGAAGATCTCCGGGGAGCGGGTGCGCACCGCCTCCGAGGCGCAGTACATCGTGAGCAGCCGCGCCGGCACGCCATAGGGTAATCCGGTATCGGCGCGCGCCGTGGAGAGGGTCAGTTCCAGCCAGCCGTTGCGCCGGGTGTAGTGCGTCGTCTCAGGTCCCGGATCGGTGTGCGGGAAGGAGCACTGGATCAGCGGCACATACTGGAACGAGATCCCCTCGACGGGCTTCGCCGGAGCGGCTTCCAGTCGCTGTGAAATCCTGGGCAGCAGGGCTGCGATCGGGCTGACCGCCGGGTCGGGTGCCCGCAACGGACGGGGTCGTGCGGCCGGTTCGGGGACGACAAAAGTGCTGGGGGGCAAGTCGGGGAACCGGGGCCGGATGAGGGCTGGTGCAAAACCGGCGATGAGCAGCTGGCGTACGCGCACCGGCGGGGGCAGTCCGATCTCCTCCAGAAGGCGCAGATGTTTGGCGAGACGCTCGGTCTCCCCCTGCCCTGCCGACTGCTCCGCTGCACTCATGTAAAGTCCCGTTGGCCGCAGCACCCATCCTACGATAGTTTCATGCACGCATTTCTGGTACTTTCAACCGGAAATCCGTGTGAGGCGGCTTTAACGGGAGAACAGTGTGCCTGCAGTGCCCGCCATTGACAAGCTGGAGCAGATTCTCGCGAGCTCCGAGAACTTCCTGCAGCGAATGCACGAGTTGGGCGCACAGCCCAACGTCCGAAAGACCCTCGCCCGCGTCTTCAGCCCCAGTGAAGCGGCCGATATGGTGGGTCGGGACCGCACGACGCTGATTCGCGCGGAGACTGAAATCGGCATCCCTGCTCCGCCCCGCAACCCGGGCAACAACCGGCGCCTGGGCTATACCCTGGAACAGGTACAGGCGTTCCGCAAGCATTTCGGCACCCTCCCCTGGCGTGATCCACAGCGCGATGAGCCCCTGGTCATCGCCTGCCAGAACTTCAAAGGGGGCGTGGGCAAGTCCACCACCTGCGTGAACCTGGCCCACTACCTGGCGCTCAAGGGGTATCGCGTGCTCGTCATCGATACGGACAGCCAGGCCACCACCACGGCGATGTTCGGGTACCTCCCGGATGCAGAGATCGAGGAGGCGCATACGATGCTGCCCTACCTCAACGGCGACGAAAAGGACCTGGCCTACGCGGTCCGCGGGACCTACTTCCCGAACATCGATCTGATTCCGGCCTGCCTTGCCCTCTACGACGCGGAGATCTCGATCGTCATGCGCGTCAGTCAGCAGGCGACCCGGGAGCAGAAGATGGCCTTCTTCAGCGAGTTCCGTTTTGGCATCCAAAGTGTCGCCGGCAATTACGACGTCATCCTGGTGGATAGCCCCCCTGCCCTGGGCATGATTTCCATCAACGTGCTCCTGGCCGCGGATGCCCTGCTCGTGCCCTCCGCCGCCCGCATGTTCGATTTCTCCAGCACCGTGCAGTTCTTCCGGATGATCCACACCTATATCGCCCAGCTGGATCCGCAGAAGAGCTACCGCTGGATCTCCGTCCTCACCACACTTTTTGACCGTCGCTATGAGAGCCAGAAGCAGTTCTTCGAGGTGATGCGCGCCTGCTTCGGGGAGTCGGTCTTTCAGCGGGTGTTCTTTCACGCCAGCGCGGTGATCAACGCGGCTGCCCAGTTTTCCACCCCCTATGAGCAGGCCAAGCCGGACCGCGCGGTCCTGGCCATGATGGACGGGGTCTTTGAGGAACTTGAGTTCGCGATCCTCCGGGAGTGGCCCTCCAAGGCGGGCCAGCTCAGTCAGCGCGGCATTACCTGAAGGGCAGGGTGGTTTCGTTACGAAACCGGTCTCGGTTTCGACTCGAAACTAGCGTAACTAACTGTTCTTAAAGATAAATGATCGAATCGACCACACGAAATCGGAAGCCCGAGGAACTTAAAAATGGCCAGTAAGCTGTTCGGCGGCACCAATCTCAGCGACATCGCCCGATCGGTGAAGGAGCGCGGTGACGCGTCGCCCTTCGACAAACCCGGCGCCGCCAAACCGGTGATGCCGGCGGCCGAACTGGCCCTGACCGGACGCCCGACCCCGGACCTGCAGCGGGAGAATATCTATTCAGTGGACCCCAAGCGCGTGAAGCCCTGGGCGCATCACAATCGCAGCGCAGTGTGGTACACCCGGGAGCGCTGCCAGGACCTGATCGACTCCATCGCCAAGGACGAGCAGCAGGAACCGGCGCTGGCGCGACGCCTCAAGGGCGATCCGGACTTCGACTACGAACTCATCTTCGGTATGCGCCGGCGCTTCGCCTGCGAGACGCTGGGCAAGAAGCTGCGCCTACGGGTCATCGAGGCCGATGACATCCGGGCCGCGGTGCTCATGCACGTGGAGAACGCGGATCGCCAGGACATCACGCCGATGGAGCGGGCGTTGTCGTTCCAGGCCTTGATCGACGGCAAGGTCTTCACCGCCCAGGACGCGCTGGCGGCGGCCATGAACCTCTCGAAAGGGCAGGTCTCCAAGATGCTCAAGGCCGCGGCGCTGCTGCGCCAGGGCAGCATCGGGGCGCTGTTCGCCGATACCAGCACCGTGCCTGTGGAGCAGGCGTACAAGCTGGCCACCCTGATGGAACGCCCCGGGGCCAAGGACGTCATTTTGCAGGCGGCCAAGAACCTGGGTCGGGATGGACAGGGCAGGGGAGTCTCTGAGGTCCTGCGCCTTCTCATCGGGAGCCTCGATCGCTCGAAGAAGTTTCAACCCATCCAAAAGCGCTACAACGTCGGGGCAGCCCGGCACGTCACCGTGACCCGCAATGCCCGGGGCAAGGTCACCCTCGCCTTCGCGGAAGGGCTGCAGGGCGTCGATCGGGCGGACGCCATCAAGGCGATGGAGGAGATCCTGAAGGATCTGGCCCTGTAGAATGTATTGCCATTGCGACAATCGAAGCCCTGAGACTCATATTGTTCCAGAATTCAAGGGGAACGCAGACGCTGGTTGAATCATGGTCGAGATATGGTTCGGAAAATGGAGCAACGTGGTCCTGGATTGGTCATCTCCTGGCTGGCAATTGGTTCTGAATCTGATCAGAATGACACGCCATGAGCGCGGTCCAGCTCGCCCCTCTCTTTAATACCGTCCCGGCCCGGGACTATCTGCAGTTCTGGCAGTCCGGACTGTTCCAGCCGCAGCGGGTGGCGCGGTTCCTGGGGCTGAGCAGAATGGAGTTGGCGACGCTCGCCGGACTGGCACCGGCCTCGGTGCGTTTCGATGACAAGGCGCCCCGGCTGCTGCGCGAGCGGTTGATGGATATCGCGACGACCTGCGAGCTGGTGGCCGAAACCTTCGACGGCAACACCACCAAGACAGCACTTTGGTTCAAGACAGCCAATCCTCAGCTCGCCCATTCCTCACCCTGCGACCTGGTGCGCCGGGGCGAACATGATGTCCTCAAGCAGCACGTGCTCGAGGCGAAGGCAGGGCAGGGGAGGGCGGTTGCAGTTCAAGGCGGATCTTGAGCAGCTGCTGAAGTGCGCCATCCCAACTGGATATTGACGACAACCATCCTGGCCTCGAGCCTCGCGTTCATCGATGGTTCGGTAGTCAATGTCGGCCTGTCTGCGCTGGGCGCGACATTCAAGTCTGGTGCGAGCGATCTGCAATGGGTCATCAACGCCTATCTGCTGCCGTTGAGTGCGCTGCTGCTGCTGGGCGGAGCGGCGGGCGATCGCTATGGTCACGCGCGACTTCTGGTGATTGGCACTGGGATGTTCGGGGCCGCGTCAGTGGGTTGCGCGCTCGCCCCGAGCCTGACGTGGTTGCTGGCGGCCCGCGCACTGCAGGGCATCGGTGCCGCCTTGCTCATGCCCAACAGCCTGGCAATCCTCGGTGCGCAATTCTCGGGTGAAGCGCGTGGCCGTGCGATCGGCATCTGGGCGTCCGTGGGGGCGATGACGGCCGCGCTCGGTCCGTTGCTGGGCGGTTGGCTCATCGACACCGTCGGCTGGCGTTCGATCTTTTTTGTAAACCTGCCCTTCGCTACTGCCGCTATCGTGTTGGCCCTCATCTTTGTAGACGATACTGAGCCCGTAGGTACAGCGCCGAGGCTGGACCTCTTGGGTGGCGTGCTGGCGACCCTCTCTCTCGGGGCTCTCACCTGGGGGCTGACCATCGGCTCGGGCCAGGCGGGTTGGACGGGTACGGCATTGCTGCTGCTGTTTGTCGGCGGCGCCTCTATGCTGGGCTTTCTGGCCGTTGAAAGGTCCAAGCATGACGCCGCAATGATGCCTCTTGCTCTCTTCGGCTCGCCGGGCTTCATAGGGCTTACCGCCCTGACCGCGCTGCTCTATGGCGCACTGGGCGCACTCCTCGTTCTGATGCCTTATGTGCTGATTCGGGCCGGCGGCTATTCCGGGGCGCAGGCGGGGGCCGCGCTGGTTCCCTTGGCCATCGTCCTGGCATTGGCCTCGCCGCTGATGGGCGCCGTGGCCGGAAAGGTCGGGCCGCGCGCGCCCCTGACGCTGGGGCCACTGGTCGTTGCCGGTGGCTTCCTGCTGGTGCTTAGAATCAGCTCGAATGCGGCGTATTGGACGACGGTGCTCCCGGCGGTCGTGGTGATTGCCCTGGGCATGGCCGGTGCCGTCGCGCCATTGACGACGGCGGTGCTCGCGTCAGTGGATAACCGGCATTCCGGTTCTGCGTCCGGCCTCAACAGTGCCGTCGCGCGCACCGGAGGCATGGTGGCGACGGCACTCCTCGGCGGCGTGCTCGGCGCCGCAGGTCCCGCGCTGGTTGCCGGGTTCCACACCGCCGCACTGGTGTGCGTGCTCGCAGCCCTCGCCGCGTCCGCCAGCGCCTTCTTCCTCATCCGCGGGAGTACTACGTGAGGAACTGCATGCGCCCCGGGCGTAACGCGACATTGTCGTCAACGAGCGTGGTGTTCGTGGCGCTGGTGGGGAACATTCTCGTGGCCGCAAGCAAGGTGGGCGCGGCGTTATGGACGGGCAGCGCGGCGATGGCGAGCGAAGCCATTCATTCGATCGTCGACACTTCCAACGAGATTCTGTTGCTGTACGGCATCCGGCGCGCCCGGCGCAAGCCCGATCCCGATCATCCGCTGGGCTACGGTCGGGAGATCTATTTCTGGAGCTTCGTCGTCTCACTGCTGATCTTCGCCCTGGGAGCCGGCTTCTCGATCTACGAGGGCGTCGCCCGCGTCCTGCATCCGGTCCCGATCCGCTCGCCGGCGGTGAGCTACAGCGTGCTGGCCCTGGTCTTTCTTTTTGAGGGCGGCTCGTGGCTGTATTCGTTACGGCAGTTTCGTCAGCGCAAAGGCGATCTGTCCTTCTTCGAGGCAATCACGCTGAGCAAAGACCCGCCGTCCTTCATGACCCTGTTCGAAGACAGCGTCGCGCTGCTCGGTGTGGTCATTGCGGCCGCCGCAACCTATGCCGCGGTTGCCCTGGGGCATCCGGAATTCGACGGGCTGGGGTCAATCGCCATCGGACTGATTCTGGCGGGAACGTCGTTGTTTCTCGCCCGGGAAAGCAAAAGCCTTCTGATCGGTGAACCCGCCTACCCGTCGGTTCGACAATCGATTCTGGCGCTGGCGAATGCGCAACCGAGCTGCCTGAAGGCGAACGGCCTCATCACCGTGCAGGTGGGCCCGAACCAGGTCCTGGCCATGTTGAGCCTCGAGTTCTCGGATGACCTCAAGGCCCCGCAGATAGAAGAGGCGGTCGTCAGCCTGGAAACCAAGGTCCGCGCGCAGAATCCGGAGATCATCGCGCTCTTCGTGAAGCCCCAGACTCCCAAGACCTTCCACGACCAGCGTGAGTTCAGGTAATCCGCTGCACCAGGCGGCTGCGCCACGCGGGCGCCTCGAACGGATCGGCGAAGTACTGAGTCTCGTGCACTCGCTGTCACAGCGCCGGCTCTGGAACAGGGATGGCGGCCTCCAGCATCGCGAAGGGCGTCAGAAGTCCCAGGAAGGAAAATGCCACCACGGCGGGCTTACGGCCGACGTGGTCGGAGAGTGCCGCGACCAGAAAGGCGGCCACGCCCGCCAATCCCTGCGCGCCGAGCAGAAAACTCGCCGCGGTGGGTGGGATATGGCGCACGTTGATCAGATAGAGTGATCCGAAGGTGGTGCCGATCATCAGCGTTGCCAGGCTGAAGCAGCCAATCAGGGTGCAAAGAACGATGTTTCTGCGCCTCAGGATCTGGAAGAAGCCCTGGCGTTTCGCGACCGTCGGCGTCGCGCCGCGTGCAGTATGACCGGGGGGTCGGATATCGCGCACATACCAGGCGATCAGAACCGCCATGATCAGGCCCGGAACCGCGGCGATCCAAAAGGCGATCCGCCAGTTGAATGCCTGGGCAAGCCCGATCAGCACGACCGGGCCCAGCACGGTGGCAAACAGGTTGAGGAAGCCGCTGATGATCAGGCCGGAATTGAGGCCGAGCCGTTCTTTCGAGGAGCTCAGTGCCATCAGCGTCAGGATGAGCGGCGGCACCGGCCCCTCCGCGAGGCCCATGAAGAGGCGCGCACCAATAAGAATGGCAAATGAAGTCGCGAGCCCCGACACGAAGGAGCACATCGAAAACACGACCATCGTCGCGATGAGCAGTAGTTTGCGTCGACCGACCACGTCCGAAAGCCGGCCGAAACCGATGTTGCTGAGCGCCCAGGTGACCGACAATGCCGCTGAGGTCAGGCCCACCTGCGTCGCGCTGAGGCGCAAGTCCCGTGCGATGAATGGGGCCAGATAATTGACCGCCAGCCGGTCCATGAAAACTATGCCGAAGGTCACGCCCAGCATCAGAACCAGGGCGTTCTCGTAGGTGAAGAGGGCGGCAGGTCGCGAGGTTTCCTTCATCGGAAAGCCCCGAATTTACGCCTGTCCATTACTCATGTGCTTTGGCACTCACCGGTTTCGCCCTGGTTCCCGCCCACGCAAAGCCGGTGATCAACCAGCCGGTTTGGCCCTTCTGCAGCGTGATGGCCATGTGCGCGGTTTCCCTCATCGGGACGCCCTTTTGTTTGAACGAGTACACGGCAGGTACCACGACGTACGCCCGATCTATGCTCACTTCGACATGGACCGGCTTGCCGTCCGTCACCAGGTCGTCGGTGTTGCCCGCCGCCTTGTCGGCAGCGTCGAGCGCTTTGCCCCAGGTAGAACGGGGCAATGTCATCAATGATCAACATGCCATCGGCCGAGGTTTGCGCGGCGGCTGTCTTCGTGTCGCCCTTGTTGAAACTGTCGATGAATGCGCGAACGGGCACCATGACATCCGCGGTCGGACTCGCTGCGCTTGCCGCAGATATGCCAGCCACAACGAACGCAGCAAACAATGCACGTAGTCTCACGGCAGCTCCCCGGAATTCTCTATTTCACGGTGGATTTCTTGGCTGCCAGAATAGTACGGCACTTTCGAAATATCGCACTGCGGCAAATCTACTTGGGTACGGCGTCCCGAAGCCGATCGTCCGAGCGCAACCTCCTCGCGCAGCACCGAACGCCCGAGTGCAGTGTGAGCCAGCTTGCGCTTAGCTGCCGTTCCTCATTCCTTGAGCCACAGCGGATTCTTCCATGCTGCCAGCGCTTTGAGGAAGACGTTCAACCTCGAAGGCAGAAATTTCCGGTTCGAGTAGACGGCGAACACGGGAATTGGTGGCGAAGTCCACTTGGGTAACAACCGTACGAGGGCGCCCCTCGCGAGCGCCTCGTCACAGAAGGTCGACGGCAGGAGTCCGATCCCGTGACCCCGGAACACGAAGGTACTGACGGAATTGAAATCACGACTGGAAATCGGCCCCGAGACATGGACGCGTGCCTTTTTTCTGCCGTTCACCAGATCCCACTCGGTCTCGCCATTCCTGGCGTGGAGCATTACACAATCATGCCGCTGAAGGTCCGCAGGTTCGATGGGCAGCTTTCTGTCTTTCATCCGCGACCAGATCGAGGAAGACATTCGTGATGAAGAGCTCGATTCGGATCCGCGCCTGCGCTCTCAGGAACGCGAAGAGAAAGTCGAGGAAGGGCTCCTGGCCCAGGATGACCCGAACGGAAATCCTCAGCATGCCCTCCGGCGCCTTCTGTCCGCTGGGCACCAGCAAGCGCACCCTGGCGCGCCGGATGCACAGCGTGCTCGGCAAGACGCCGCTGGCGTTCTTCCAGGATCTGCGGATCGAGCGCGCGCTGCATCTTCTTCGACCCAGCCGTGCCAGTGACGATCAGCTAGCTGATCAACCCTTCTTCGCGCAGGGCGGTCTGTACGGCGGGCCGCGCGAATACCGTTTTCTGGAACGCCTGAAGCTTTGGAAAGCGGGAGAGGTCGATCTTGAGAGGGTCGGCCCAGCTGGTCAGCGTGAACAGATAGGCATCCGCCACAGTGAACTGGTCGCCGAGCAGGAATTTACGACTTGCGAGTTGCTGCTCGATCAGTGCGTAGCGCTTGTATAAATATTCGATCTTGCTTTCCCGTTCGGCGGGTGTGACGGCAGGATTGAACAGTGGTGAGTAGCTCTTGTGAATCTCCGAATTGAGGTAGGTCAGCATCTCCTGCAGGCGATATCGCTCCAGCGTGCCGGCCGCCGGCGCGAGGTTCGTCGCAGGCTTCTGATCGGCCAGATACTGAATGATCGCGGGGCCCTCCGTGAGGATGTCGCCGCTGTCCAGCTGTAACGCCGGGACATAGCCTTTCGGGTTTATTTTCCAGAAATCGAGCCCACCCGCCGTGACCTTCTTCTGCAGATCGACGTTCTCGAGAGTGAGGTCGATGCCGGCTTCGCGCGCGACAATGTGCGGGGACAAAGAGCAGGCGCCCGGGTGGTAGAACAGTTTCATGAGAATTCCTTGGGAAATGGCCTGGGAATGGAGTCCGAATACTAGCTTGAGCCGACAGCTTGCGGGAGATTGTACGCTGCGCCTAAGATCGAGCTGGGACATATCCGGAGTTGGCCACGTGAAGATCACTGTTGAAAGCACCGTGCGGGCGCCCATGGAAGCCGTCTGGCGCGCCTGGACCACGCCGGAGGACATCAAGCAGTGGAACGCTGCCTCCGATGACTGGCACACGACTGCAGCATCGGTAGATCTGCGCGTGGGTGGCGCGTTTTCGTCCCACATGGAGGCCAAGGACGGGAGCATGGGATTCGATTTCGCGGGGACGTATACCCAGATCGTCCGACACGAGCGCATCGAGTGCACGTTCGGGGATCGATCCGTCGTCATTGAGTTTATTCCGGTGCCCGATGGCATCCTCGTGCGCGAAGCGTTTGATGCCGAGACCGCGCATTCCGTGGAGCAACAACGCCAGGGCTGGCAGGCGATTCTGGATAAGTTCGCGAAGCACGTGGAGTCGCAAGGGCGTTGACGCGTCTGTTCGCGAACGTCAGCCAACCGTCATCGCATTGCTCGAGAAGAGGCTTATTGGAGGCCGCCAATGCGGGTAATTTGTGCTCTTAAAGCCGATGTAGTACATTGTAATACATGAGTACCTTGACGCTGCGTGTACCGGATGATTTGGACAAGGCCCTCGAACGGCAGAGCGCTGCGCTGGGAATTTCCAAGAGCGATCTTGCACGCGAGGCGCTGAAGCGCTACCTAAGGGTTGCGGAATTTCGCACATTGCGGACCAAGTTGGTCGCCCGCGCACAGGCTAATGGGATCAACACCGATGACGATGTCTTCGAAGTCTTACAGAAGGAGTGAGGATTGCGCTTGATTCTTCGGTGCTGATCGCGGCTCACATCAGCCGCGCAGGCGTGTGTGCCGAGTTGCTGGAAGATCTACTTTTGCACCATGAGCTTGTAACTTCCGAATTCATACTTGGTGAACTGGGACGAAAGCTGGTGGAGAAATTCAGCTTCCCCAAGCGGGAAGCCGACCACGTTGCCGCATTTCTTCGCCGCGTGGCTGTGGTTGTCGTACCGACCGACATGCCGTCTGACGTGTGTCGGGATCCCACGGATAGACCCGTCTTGGGCACTGCAGTCGGTGGCGACTGCGCGCTCCTAATCAGCGTCGATCGTGACCTGCTCGACCTGCAACGCATCAATAACATCCCAATCATTCGACCGGGGAAGTACTGGCGGCTAACAACCGAAGTCAGGTGAGCTTTGGCTGATGACCAATGCGAACACGCGTACAGCCCCCCACAGATGCAGAAGCTTCGTGAAGCTCAAGCCCTCGCGTTCGAGATCCTCACGGGTGCCGCAGGTGACTGACGCCCTTGGGCAGCTGCATGAGCTCGAGTACATTGCCGTCGGGATCGACCAATGTCGCGCTCTTCAGCGGCATGCCTCCGATGGTGACCGAACCCACGTCGCTCCTGATCGTTGCGCCCGCAGCTTTCGCGGCCTGCACCGCGGCACCGATATCGGACACATGGAAGACCGCGTGCGTAATCGTGTCATTGGCCGCGCCGGCGTCGCGACGCGCAACGAGAAATTCGGGCGACGAGCCGGCTTTGGCGGCGGCGACCGTGGCGCCGTAGCGCATGATGATCTCCGTCGGCGGCTGCCCGACGTGGTCGATCTCCTTCAGGCCAAATGCCGCATCGTAGAACTTCGCGAGCGCCACGACGTCTTTTGCGCCAAGCCGAACCGCCAATACCGTGGTGTCCGCATGAGCCCATGTCAGGCAAGTCGCCGCCGTGAGCCCCAAGAATGCCATTATTATTCGTCGCATGTTGCGTTCCCCCTGGATACAGTTAGATGTGGTTTTTTCTGGAAGCAATAGATCACTTGCCGCCCGGTTCGTCAATTTCCCTGACGCAGTGCGCAAAAGCCGTGCAGATTCGCTGGAATGTGTCTCTCACATGAAACGATAATCAAATCGAATCGAAAGGGGATCTACCGCTATGCGCACTGCGAGTTTCCTGAGTTCTCTGGTCGTGTTGACCCTTTCCACGGCCGCACAGGCCGCGGATGCACCCGCCCCGCCTGTGGCAAAGGGTGACGCGGAGGCCAATAAGGCCATGATGGAGCGCATCAATGCGGCGACACAGCTCGGCCCGCAGCAGTCAGCGCTCGCGAAGTATCTCGGGCGATGGGACGTCGATATTGCATTGCCCCGCATGACCGCTCATTCGAAAGGTACGGCGGAATATTCCTGGGTCATCGAGGGCCGCTGGCTGGGCTGCCGGATAAAAGGGTCACTGCTCGGACAGCCGTTCGAGGAGTTTACGATTTTAGGCTATGACAGCTTCGCGCAGAGCGTCGTCGAGGTGTCGGTCGAATCGGCCGACAACTCGATGGTCATGTCGCGGGGTTCGCCGGCGGATGCGACGCAGTCGTCCTCCGTCCTCTTCGGCGAGCTGGACGAATACACGAGGGGTTCGCTCCATCGTCCCTTCAAGGTGGTGGAGCGCTGGCTGAGCAGTTCACGTCATGTGACCGAAATATGGGATCTCGGTGGCGGCGAGGCGCCCATTCAAAAGCTGACGTTTACCTTCACCAAGGCGCCATAGTTAGGCCGATAGCATGGAGGCCGCGCCGATGATGATGTAGTCCGGATCCCCGCTCACTCGGAGCGCTTGTCGATCTCGGTCCATGCTGCGACTCCCAGCAGCCCCGGCAGGCTCGTCTTGTGTGCAGGGACTTCGTGAAGGGGCCGGATGCTCGCCAATCCTTCATGCATGGCGGTGAGCATGCGCGACAGGATGGCCGCCGGGTACAAGGCCGCTTCGATGCCCACCTGCCTGAGTTCCTCAACGGAAGGCGCGAACCACGGTGAGCCGGGCACGACCACGGCGAGAATCGGTACGCGCACCGCATCACGGAGGCGTCGATAGGCATCCAGATCCGCGAGCCCTGTGACCAATACCGCATCCACGCCAAGCCTTTCGAACTCGGCGACACGGGCCAGTGCCTCCTCGAGATTCACCGCGTACGCGGCATCCGTGCGCCCAATCAGGAACAGATCGCGACCCGTGCGCGCGCTCAATGCCGCCTTGAGCTTAGCGGCCATGTCTTTGCGCGAAATCACACTTGGCGGGCGCCCGAGCTGTGGCGGGAACGTCAGATCCTCCAGGGCCAGACCGCCAACGCCCATGCGTTCAAACGTGCGCACCGTGCGGGTCACGGCCTTGGCGTCACCGAAGCCGTTCTCGCCGTCTACCATCACCGGCAGGGCGGATCCCTCCATGATGCGGCCGACCGCGTCCCGATACTCCCCGAAGCTCTGCAGCCCAATGTCCGGCAGCGCCAGCTGGGTGGCAGACAAGGCTGAGCCGCCGATGCCGTAGGCAGCGAATCCCGTCGCCTCGATCATGCGCGCACTGAGCGCATCATGGGCACCAGGCAGGAGCAGCGGTGTCCCGGTGGATGCCGCCAGGAGAGAGTGGAATGAGGTCATTGGTAATGCCTGAAGTCTGAAGCCGGAAGGGATTAACCCGCGAAACGCGTCTCCGGAAGGCCCGTGACACCCAGATCGCAGATCACGAACAACTCGCCGCCGCCGTCCCTCGGATCGCAGCCGAATTCCGGCGGCATCTGGGCCGCGTCGATGGTGGTGAAGTACAGCTGGTCCAGTTGCGGACCGCCGAACATTACACTCGAGACGAGCCTGCGCGGGACCTCGATCTGCGTTTCGAGGATACCGTCCGGCCGGTAGCAGGCGATCTTGCCGCCGTTGCAGATGGCGCTCCAGACACGACCGTCACGATCAACCGTTGCACCATCAGGTATTCCAGCCAGCGCCGTGGTGTCCGCAAACACGCGTCGATTGCTGATGGCACCGGATCGAGCGTCGTAGTCATACGCATAGATGCGCTGCCGCATGCTGTCGGCGAAGTAGAAAATTGAATTGTCCGGACTCCAGCACGGCCCGTTGGAAACAATGATCCCGGTTTCGACCTCCTGGACACCGAGGTCACGATCCAACCGATACAACGACCCGATCGGCTCGCGCGCACCCGGGTGAACTGTGCCGGCGAAAAAGCGCCCGCGCCGGTCCGTCTTGCCGTCATTGAACTGGGTCGGGCGGCCGGCTTCGCGAGGGTCAGCGATGAGCGTGGCAATCCCGGTGGCGAAATCGAAAAAGTGGAAGCCATGACCCAGTGCCAGCACTGCACCACCGCGCTCGCGCAGTGCGAGCGACCCCAGGATCCCCGGTGTGTTCCAGCTCCTTGACCGTCCGGTTTTCGGGTCGTGGCGGTGGATCTGTCCCCTGAGCGTATCGACGAAGTAGAGGGCCTGCTCGAGCACGTCCCAGACCGGTCCTTCGCCGAGCTGACAACGCACCTCACCGATGCGCTCGATGTTCATGCTGTGCCCATTTCCATGGCAGCTAACCTAGGGGAGGTCGCTACCCGAGGGCTTGACTACCCGTGCCATTCCTTGGGTTTGTGTGACTTTTCACATCGCCGTCCCGCCATGTGGGGTCCGCCGATCTTGGCGGAACACGCTGGGGGATTGCCCGAATTCATCCTTGAAAGCGCGACTGAAATGCGCCGAATCGTTGAAGCCCCAGTTGAAGGCGATCTGCGTCACCCGCTCGGTCGCTTGCGCAGAATCGAGCAGATCTGCAGCACAGCGGTCGAGGCGGCACCTGCGGATCCAATGAGCGAGGCTGGTTCCAGTGGCCCGGAAGAGCCGGTGCAGATGACGCACGGAGATTCCGTGACTCCTGGCAATGGATTCCGGCGCGAGCTGCGCCGAATTCAGGTGTGTGAGGATGTAATTCTGCACGATAGGGACGATGGGCCGCACCGGCTCGCGATCATTCCTGGATGCGGTTTGGCTCTCGGTATTGCACCAGGTCGCCGCGATAAGGCTCAGGAGCGACGCACGGATCGCATCCTTCTGCAGCTCGCTCCACGATCTCGGATCGGCAAACAAAGTGCGCAGGGTGGTGCCAATCAGGGTTGCCGCCGCACCCGTGACCGTGAGCGCAAGCTGTGGACGCGTGCGTGCACCGTGCGTGTGCAGGTCCTGCTCGCTCAGCTGCAGCCAGATTTGTGCGTTCTTGCCCTCGAAGCGCAGCCGACACGGCTGATTCGAATCGAGCATCGCCATCTCGCCCGCCAGCAGCACTGCCTCCCGACTTTCCTGGCGGATGCTGCTGCGGCCACTGAGCTGGTAGATGATGTGAAGCCCCCAAGGAACAGGGCGGCGCGTGCCAGGGCGACTGCGTCGTGCGGATCGCGCATTGTGGAGGATCCGCGCCGCGGTGAGATCCTTGATCGCCCGAAGATCGATGCGACCCTCGAAAGCGGAATCGCAGTCCATGAGCAGGTTGCCGCAGATCGGTTTAAGAGTCCGGGCCCAGCCGCTCAGTCGCTCACGTTCAGGTAGGCCACGTGTGGTGAAGCGCGTTTGCTCCAATATCGCAGGCTCTGGGTGCAACCGCCTCATCCGACCCCCTCGTCGTTAACACTAACCAGCCATCTGGAGCGGGCGATAGGCGTAAACCCGTCGCCCGCCCGCGCCAGATCACTCAGTGATGCCTGTCAGAGCTTGGCCTTCACGCCAAGATAGAAGCGGCGACCGACGGTGTCGTAGTTCGCATCGGTGGTACCGATCGCGGTGGTTGAGGCATTGGCGCCCACCCATACTGGCCACGCGTTCATTAGGTTGTCGATACCCCCGCGCAGCGTAAGGGCGTCGGTCAACGCATAGCTGGCGAAGAAGTCGACCTCGTTGTACGCATTCAGGGGCCCCGACGTACCCGGCGTGGTCGGGTCGCCGTCAGCGGAAGGCAGGTGCTGCCAGCGGAAGCCGAGATTCGCCGGCCCGATCGAATAGCCGAAAGTGCTGAGCACCCGATACCGGTAATTCGCCGAGCCGGCCAACGGGCTGGAGGTGACCGAACCGGTGTAGTTGATGTAGGCCGCGCCCTGGAACGGGGACACGGCATAGCGATCCAGGTAGTTGGCCACAATGTTCACGCTGATGCCGCCCGGCACCGACTTGAAGAGATCCGTGTCGTTGAAGCGCAGGCCCCAGTCCAGTTCCAGGTCGATACCGCGCGACTGGATACCTCCCTGATTCACATAGGGAGCGACGTAGTTTCTGGGAGCCCCGTAGAAGTCCCCGGCGGCCGGCGCGTACTCACGGTTGATGTATTGGCAATACGGATTGCCGGCCACCAGCTGTGCGCCCGTGTAGGTGCCCGGAGCGGATCCGATGAGACTGTTGTACTGGGCGTCCAGGCACTCCTGATAGACCTGTCCGAAGGTCGGTACGCCGATCGCGCCATTGATCTGGATCTGGTACCAGTCCAAGGACATGCGCAGGCGCTGCGTGTAGGCATTCTGGAAGGGGGAGTTGATGACGAAGCCCGCTGTTACCGTTCGCGCGACCTCAGACTTCAGATTCGGATTTCCGGAGTTGAGCCCCAGTACGAAGGGAAACGGCGCCGGAGAGGGACCAAAGACGTTGTACTGATAGTTGTTGGCACTGCCGCCCGGGGTCATGAGCGCGGCAGCAACCGAAGCCGGGGCTCCGCCCCTTTGTATGAGGTACTCGCAGGCCGCCTGCACATTGTATCGGTTGGGGTTGCCGGCGATGTTGCCGTAGGAGGGCGTCGTCCCGGTGTACACGGCGCAAGGATCGGCACCCGTGGTCAGCGCGCTGCCACCCAACGGTGTAAACAGTTCGGCAATGTTCGGCGCGCGGTTGGCCACCTCCAGACCACCCCGGACATTCACCCAGTCGTTCATCACCCAGTTACCGAGCAGTTTCCAGGTCTTGACGTCACGGCCTGAGCTTGAAATGTTCACCCCTTGCGATTTCTCGGTGTAATCCGAAAGGCGGATACCCGGATCGATCTCGATCGACTTGGCAAAGGGCAGGTCCCGGACGAGCGGAATCGAGAACTCGGTATAGACCTCGGAGACTCCCGTCTCACCGGAGACACCGGAGGGCAACGCGATGTTCTGCACGATCTCCGGGTAGGCCTGCAATGCGGTGTAACCCGAATCCGGTGTGAACGTGTATTGTTCCTGCCGATAATCGGCACCCAATGCGAAGCGCAGCTTCCCGGCATTGAACGGCATGTCGACCAGGCTGCCCTGCAGGTCGCCTTCGTAGACGTTCTGCTCGATGGTCGTGACGTTGTTCAGCGCCGGATCGGCGTAGGCATTGCAGTTCGCCGAAACCGATGTCGCTGGATTGACCGCGCCGGTCGCCGTAAAGATGGGCAACCCCGAGGTGCAGCCGCCTCCGACCGAGATCGGGTACTGGGTGTTGGTCCAGTTCTGGCCGTACATGTTGGCGTCGAGAATCGTCTGCAGCCGGCTGAAATTCGGGAAGCCGTTGAGCTGGGCATTGATATTCGACTCGCCTGTCTCACCGTAGACATCCCAGGTCCAGTCCTTGGTGAAGGTGAAGGCCGGAATCTCGCCGCGCAGGCCGGTGGTCAGCTGATAGACGGAGCTTGTCGTATCCGTCGAGTAAGGGCCCAGGTAGCTGGTGCTGCCCTGCAATTCCCAGGGCGCGTTCGGAGTAGGCCGCGAGTTCAACAGATTCGCCAGCGACTGCGGAACCGGATTGAACGTCGAGCCGGCCGGTGGCGAGCCAAACGTCGGGGAAGCCGGGTCATCCCATTGGCCGTAGGGAATCGTGGGCGACCAGACGCTGAACAGGCCCGACGGCGGACCCAGGGCCACCGTGTAGGTTTTCGAGAACTGCGCCTGCATGTACGCGGTGATCGAGTCGGTGATGTTGTAATGACCCGTGGCCAGCGCCTGCCACCGAGTCTGGGGAAGCTGTAAGTCACCGTTCTGATTGTTGTAGCCCAGTTCCCCGTCCGGATTGATTTTGTAGCCGGTGCCCAGGCCGAGCGGCCCGCTGTAGCCGGTGGTCAGCGGCGCATATTGATTGAACAGTTGGCCGTTCGGACCGACTATGCTGCCGACGGCGGGACTGCCGTAGAAGCCCGGTCCGGTGGGCATATTGCCGGCGGCGTACACAAACTCCGTCAGGTTCGGTCCGTTATACAGCGCCCCTCCTGGCGCGCCCGGGGCGTTCTCGCCCGCCTGATACCACCCGCGCTTGGTCGGATCGGCCTGACCCACTTTTGAGTAGTCGAGCACCAACATCAGGTTGCCCTTGTTGTCGGCAAAATTGCCGCCCATGATGGCGCCGAGCGTTGTATTGGCCGCATCGCCGTATTGGCTGAGGCCCTGCTGGGCATCGACCTCGAAGCCGTTGAAATTCTGCTTGAGCTTGATATTGACGACGCCCGCGATGGCATCCGCGCCGTAGGTCGACGCTGCGCCACCGGTGATGGTCTCGATGCTTTGGACTGCATCAGGTGGAATCGTATTCAGGTCGATTTCCAGCAGCGCATCGACCGGTTGGGCACGCCGACCGTCCATCAGAACCAGGGTACGGTTGGTGCCGAGGCCGCGCAGGTCCACGGTCGCCGCGCCGGGAGCAGCCGCGGTTGCCGAGGGGAATGGATTCGAGGCGGCACTCAGGTTATTGCTGTTGCCGGCGACGCTGAATTGCGGCAGGTTTTGCAGCGCATTGACAACGCTCGCCTCGGAGTGGTTCTCGATGGCACCGGCGTCCACCGTGACGATCGGGCTGAGCGAGGTGAAATCCTGACGCGCAATACGCGAACCGGTGACCACAACCTCCGGCAGTGCTTCGGCCGCGGTGGCCGGCTGACTGGGCGTCTGGGCGACCGCGTTGTTCTGAGCCAACAGATTCGCACCACCGTTGGTGCCGGCCTGCCCCTGAATGTCCGCCGTGCGGACCAACTGCGCGGATTCCGCGGGCTGCACCTCGATGGTCTTGTCGTCGAGCTGGCGGAAGGCAAGCCCGGTGCCGCTCAGCAGCACCTTCAATGCATCCGCCGGCGTATAGCGGCCGTTCAGGACCGGCGCGTCATAGGCCTGCGTTATCCGGGAGGAGACCAGCACATCTATTCCGGACTGCCTGGCAAAGTCCTGGAGCGCGGTCCGCAGCGGCTGCGCCGGTATGGTCAACTGATACTGGGCGGCGTCATCGGCAAAGGTGGGCGCCGCGGCCGGTAGACACAGCAAGCTCGCAACCGTTGCCCGCACAATGAACGTGCTCACCCCGAGACCGAACCTACCATTGGTTCTCTTGCTGCGCATAATCCCCCCCGGAATTATTTTTGATCGATTATTCAGCGCGAGCGGTGTGTTGATAAATCCACACACCGACAAAGAATGCTAGCAACGGCAATTTAAGTTATCAATTAATAATATTTCGCTACATGATGGGATCCCACTTCAGGTAGTTTGCGCAGCCCGGGCCATTCAGCAGTGCCTCAAGAGCCGCGATGGGATCCCATCCTTGCGCTTCACGATTCGGCGCCACCGAACCAATGCATCCGCCGATGCGAATCAGCACCGATAGGGCCTCGATATCATGGCGGTGTGAAACGGCTACGAATTGCGCGCTTGGGCACAACGAGACTGTTGCTTGTCGTGACCACCTGCGGACTGCTCGCCGGCGCGGGCGGGTCGGCGCACGGCGCTCAGCCTGCGGAGCTGCCCGATTGGTCCGGGGTGTGGGCCCCGGCGCCACCGCCACCCCCGGCCAAGGCAGTCGCCGGAAAGGCGCCCGAAGCTTCTGCGGCCGGTGGCGTATTCGGTTTCGGAGTGCCACTGCTGATGAACGCACTCTGCGTCGGCGCTGCGCTACTGCCGCCGTTCGGCATGCTCGATGACAGCGGGCATCTGATCCCGGTTCCGAGCCCGGCTGCGATGGCCGCCGCTCCGGAACCCGCTGCGCCGGCCGCGCCCGCTGCGGCGCCGGGACCCTCCCTCGAGGTGGCCACGGAAGGGGCTCGCGCCGCTGTCGAGACCTGCGCCAAGCAGGGCGTGGCGATCGCCGTGGCGGTCATTGATTCGCAAGGCAAGCCCCGCGCGATGCTGATGGCGGAGGGCTCGATAGGCAGTGTCTTCGTCGCCATGCGCAAGGCGGTAGCGGCTCTGACCTTTCGTATGCCCACCTCGGAACTGGGCGACAAGCTGCAGAAAGATAAGACGATGCTGGCGCGCATGACTCCTGTCATGTTCATCTCGGGTGGCGGCTTGCCGATCTGGCGCGGTAGCGAGCTCATCGGTGCCATCGGTTCAAGTGGCGCGCACGGCGCAGGGCCCATCGGCCAGCTGGACGAGGTGTGTGCCCGCGCCGGGCTCGAGAAGATCGAGGACCGGTTGCGTGCCTCACGAAAATAGCCGTCATGGTCGCGTGACGTGACCCCCGCTAAAACCCGATCGAAATCGATTTCACTTCGGTAAAGGACAGCATTCCTTCCCGGGCGCCCTCACGGCCGATACCGGATTGCTTGAAGCCGCCGAACGGCAGGCGACCGCCGGGTCCGCCGCCGTTGATGGTAATGGAGCCGGCCTGGATTCTTCGGGCGAGGCCGTGCGCGGCCGCCAGGTCGCGCGTCCAGATCTTCGCGGCAAGACCGTATTCCGTGTCATTGGCGGCAGCCGCAATCGCATCGAGGTCTGCGGCGTCGGAGAAGCGGATCACGCTCAGGACGGGCCCGAAGATCTCCTCGCGAAAGACCCGCATGGCGGGCCCCACATTCGTCAGCAGCGTGGGTTCGACGAAGTGGCCGTCACGCTGCACGCGCTTGCCTCCCAGCACCATGTCCGCACCCTCATCGCGGGCTCCGGCGATGAACGTCATGACGCGCTCCAGCTGGCCCTCGGAAATGAGGGGTCCCATCTGCGTCCCCGGCTCCAGGCCGTGGCCGAGCTGAGTCTGGCTGAACGCCGCACCGATCGCGTCGACCATGCCGTCATGCAGCGCGGCGTGGACAAACAGGCGCGTGCCCGCGGCGCAGTACTGGCCGCTCTTGAACATCAGCTCACTGGCAATGGCCTTTGCCGCGCGCCCCACATCGGCGTCGGGCATGACAATGATCGGCGACTTGCCGCCCAGCTCGAGCGTGACGCGCTTCATGTTGAGCCCGGCCGCCGCGAGGATGGAGCGACCGACCCGTGTCGAACCGGTGAAGGTGATTTTGTTGACATCGGGATGCTCGGCAAGCGCCTGTCCGGCGCCGGTGCCGAAGCCGGTGACGATGTTGACGGCGCCCGGCGGAAAGCCGGCCTCCAGCACCAGTTCGCCCAGCCGCAGCGCCGACAGTGGCGCCAGCTCGGCGGGTTTGAGCACGACCGCGCAACCCATTGCCAGGGCAGGCGCCAGCTTGTGCACTGCCATGAGGAACGGCGCATTCCAGGGCGTGATCGCCCCGACGACGCCCACCGGTTCGCGGACCACGTAGGACAGGCCGCCCGCGAGCGCGGGCGTCATGGGCACCTCGCCTGCGATCTTGTCGGACCACCCGGCGATATTGCGCAGATTGTTCAGGGCCATGGCTACGTCGACGTGACGCACGGAGCCGACGGGATTGCCGCCATCCAGGCTCTCGAGCACCGAGATCTCCTCGGCGTGGGCCTCGATGAGATCAGCGAGCCTGCCCAGTAGCGCCCCGCGGGCCGCGCCGCTCATTTCCGCCCAGGGCCCCTTGGCCATGGCGGCCCGTGCGGCCTTCACCGCCCGGTCGACATCTGCGGCCTCGCCCAGGGCCACGCGTGCGAGCACCGCGCCGGTGCCCGGGTCTTTGACCTCGAAGGTCTTGCCCGATATCGATCTGACCCAACTGCCATTGATGAGCAGCTCCCGGTCGCGGGACAGAAAACCCTGCTTCAGCAGGCCCAGGGAAGTGTCAGCGGAAAGTGCGTTCATAGGCTGAATATATCAGGGAGTTGATATGAATATAAAGATGTTGATATCATTTGCCTCAAGAGGCCTTGAGGGCCATTCGCCGGAAGATTACGCCATGAATCAGGAAGCCGCCGTACGTCCCAAACCCCTGGGCAGCGCCAGTTACGCGCCGTTGCGCGCCGAGATCGATGTTAGCGATTGCCCGATCGAGGGCAAGCTGCCGGCGGACCTGAGCGGCGGCTTCTACGCGACCGGGCCCGACTGCCAGTATCCGCCGCTGGCGCCGGGGAACATTCTGTTCGACGGTGAGGGGCATGTGCGCATGTTCCGCATCAAAGACGGACGCGTTGACTATCGCAGCCGCTATGCCCGGACCGAGCGCTACGTCGCCCAGGAGAAGGCGCGGCGTCAGCTGATGCCCATGTACCGCAATCCGCTTTTGGACGATCCGAGCGTCAAGGGCTTGAGCCGCGGGACCGCCAACACGCACGTCATCCATCACCGGAACCTGCTGCTGGCGCTGAAGGAGGACAGTGCGGCCACCGCCCTGGATCTGAACACCCTGGAGACCGTCGATCCGCTGTACTCGTTTGACGGACAACTGCCCCGCGACCAACCCTTCACGGCCCATCCCAAGGTGTGTTCGAAGACCGGCAACATCGTCGCCTTCGGTTACGAGGCCAAGGGGTTCGGGTCCGATGTCGTTGCGTTCTTCGAAATCGACAAGCAGGGGAAAAAGGTCTGGGGGACTGAGATCCAGGTGCCCTACGTCGGCATGATTCATGACTTCGCGGTGACGGAAAATCACATCGCCGTATTCGTTGTGCCGCTGGCGATCGATCACGAGCAGATGAAACGCGGCGGCATCCACTGGTCCTGGGACCAAAGTCGCAAGACCTACCTGGGCATCCTGCGCCGCCGCGGCGATGGCAAGGATCTGTTCTGGATCGAGGGCCCGACGCGCTGCGGCACGCACATGATGGGCGCCTTCGAGGACGGCAACAAAATTTATATCGATGCGGAGATCACCCCGGGCAATCCCTTTCCCTTCATGCCCAACAAGGACGGCTCACCGCCGAACCTCGCGGCGAGCGTCAGTAATCTGCATCGGCTGAGCGCGAACCTCAGCGGCAAGAATGACGGCTACGGCATCGAGAAGCTCTTTCCGCTGTTCGCCCCGCTGCCCAAGCAGGACGACCGCTACAACACCATGCCGTATCGCTACGGTTACGCCGGCTGCCCCGATCCGGCCGTCCCCAACATGGCGGCCGCCGGGGCCTGCTATGCGCGGGTGGATACCCAGACCCGCACCTATAAGCTGTGGAACGCGGGGACCCGCATCAACCTGGCGGAGCCGGTCTTTGCGCCCAAGCACGTCAACGCCCGCGAGGGCGAAGGGTACCTGCTGGGCGTGGCCTACCATCTCGATCAGAACCTGCGCTCGGATCTGCTCATTCTCGACGCCGAGCATGTCGAGGACGGTCCGATTGCGACCGTCCATCTGCCCGTCCAGGCCTCACCGCAGGTGCATGGCTGGTGGGTGCGCGAAGATCAGTACCCCGATGCCTGATGCCAAGGATATGCGCAGCATCGGCCTGCTGCTGCGCGGCATCAATTTCGATTTCCGGCAAACCGTGGATGCGGCGCTGCGCGCTGCCGGCGTGGGCGCCACGTTTGGTGAGATCTCCCCCATGATGTCGCTTAAGTTGGAGCCTGGATTGAACGGCGCGCAGCTCGCGCGCCAGAGCATGGTCTCGGCGCAAGCGATGAACGCGGTCCTCAAGGAACTGTCCCGCAAGAACTACCTCGAGCGCCGCCCCCATCCCCAGAGCCTGCGCGCCGACAGCTGGCACCTGACTCAGGATGGCGTGCGCCTGCTCGAGCGGGTGCGCGAAGTCCTGCAACGGGTGACCGCCACCATGCTCGCGGGTTTCTCCGTGCGCGAAGTACGCGACCTCGAAAGCTCCCTGCAACGGTGCGCCAACAATCTTAAATAGGAGGAGACGGACGTGTGCAGAAGCATCAAGACGCTCTTCAATTTCGAGCCCCCCGCGACCGAGCAGGAAATTCGAGCAGCGTCACTCCAGTTCGTCAGAAAACTCAGCGGATTCAACAGTCCGTCAATGGCCAACCGCGCGGCTTTTGATCGCGCTGTCGATGAAGTCGCTGCCTCGGCTCATGCGCTCATTGGCGCTCTAATCACCACAGCCGAACCTCGGGACCGTGAGATTGAGGCGGAGCGGGCAAGAGCAAAGACAGCCTTACGGTTCGGCCCGCGGCACACAGGCTAGGCGCTCGCAACCAAATGCGCTCACGGGTTGCCGCTAATGTTTCCCTCCAGATGGCGGTGACGTTGCTCGCGGAGTCCGTAGCCTAAATAAACTCGGCGGCCAACGCGCGCTGGCTGAATGCACCCGGGCTCCAATTCATTTCTCTACCCAGCAATCTTCAAAATCCGGCCGGATAACGTTTCGACTCATCCGTCGCCGTCGTACAGGCGTCAAACCAAGAGGCACCGCTCTAGAGCGGTGCGCCGCCGCGATTTGTGCCGCCAGATGGTGCAATTCGGTAGCAAGAGGGTATCAACCAGGTAACACCAGTTGACAGGCCGCGAGTCCGTGGACAATCCTCGTTTATGTCTAGACATGACGGATCTACCTCGATGTAGCCGTCGAACAGCAGATACGGGGAGTCCAGATCATGCACCACCGAGAAAATCGGGCATCAACCATGAAGTATTTTGTGGTACTCGTTGCGGCTTTCAGCGGTCTCGCGTATGCCGCAGATGGCAACGACTCCGGGGACACGCTCCAGGAAGTAACCGTAACTGCGGCAAAGTTGCGAGCTCTCGATCAGTTCACCCCGACGGGAAGCCGTCTGGGCTTAAGCCAGCAGGAATTACCTGCAACCCTTGATGTCATCGATTCTGATGAAATGCTGGGCCGCGGATTCATTTCGGTGGAACAGGCGGTAGATAGCCAGGCAGGTGTTATCTCCGGCGGTTCTCCGGGAGATCAGATGCAGTTCTCCATGCGCGGCTTTACGGGAGATCAGATCACTCAGCTACGCAATGGCCTTTACATCGGGCCGGCGAACATGACCAACCGGCCTGAGAACTCGTTCAACGTCGCGAGCGTGGAGATCCTAAAAGGGCCTGCCTCGGTGCTTTATGGACAAGGCGCCATTGCGGGCGTGGTCAATGTGGTCGATAAGGGCCCCAGCTTCGATGCGCCGAGCATCGAGGGACTGGCCTCCTACGGTTCCTTCGGCACCACTGCTCTGGGGTTTGGCGGTACCACGCACATCGACGACACTGTGGCGTTTCGGCTTGATGTAAGTCGGACCTCCTCGCAGGGGTACGTGAACGACTCGCCGTCCTATTCGAACGAAGTCACGGCGGCTGCCACCTGGAAGGTCACTCCCGATCTGAAGCTTCAGCTGTCGATGGACTACCTGCAGGACAGTCCGTCGGACTATTACGGCACTCCACTCGTTCCAGTGTCCTTCGCCACCGACCCTCTGAAGGGCGTTATTACCTCATCGACCGTGGCCATCGATGCGCCCACGCGGTATATCAACTACAACGTGTCCGACGCGCACATTGGCTCTACCCAGGAATGGCCGCATCTCTTGCTCACCTGGCAGCCAAGCGATGCGGTGACCGTAGAGAACTATGCCTATTACCTGCACGCGTACCGCAGCTGGTTTGACGCTGAGACCTATACTTTCAGTCTTACGGAGCCCGGTTATGCCGGCATACCGCGGATCGATCGCGATCGCTTTTTCGTGAAGCATCAGCAGAACATGCTAGGCGACCAAGGAAGCCTTGCCTATAGCCATGACATCTTTGGCATGGCAAACAAGGCTGTCGTGGGCTTTGATTACAGTCACTTGAACTTCATCCGCACACGCGGGTTCCCGGACAACGACAGCGTAGATCCGCTTGAGCCGAGTCCTGGCATATTCAACTCGGACTACCCGACACCGATCTCAGGTGCAAAAAGCCCTACGTACTGGAACGACTACGCCGCATTTTTCGAGGATGTGCTGAGTCTGATGCCGGATCTGAAGCTGGTGACAGGAGCACGTTACGACCAGCTCGCCCTGAACCGCGAGAACTACAACTTCAACGGTACGTTCAATGCCACGACCAGCTTCAGGCAGACCTACATTACTGCCTCGGAGCGAGTTGGCATCGTCTATGACATCACCAAGGATCTGACGCCATACGCGTCCTTCTCCACTGCCGCCGATCCACCGAGCGAGAACAACATCTTCCTCGTCAATGCAAACAATGCCTACTCGCTGAGCCATTCCTGGCAGGCAGAGACGGGTATCAAGGGGCGCTTTCTCGACGGACAAGGTGACTTCACGGCGTCGATCTACAAAATTAAACGCGACAACATCCTGACGGAAACCGCTGTCGATACCCTGTCAAACGTGGGCAGCCAGTCGTCAAGAGGGCTTGAGCTCACCGGCGACTACAAGATCACCCGGGACTGGACTGTCAGCGCCAACGCAGCCTACACGGATTCCTACTTCGGATCGTTCATCGATCCCAATACGGGTTTGAGCGATTCCGGGCATCAGCCTGCGGACATCCCACGATGGACGGCGAATGTGTGGACCAGCTATAACAATATCGCGAGCATACCGCTAGAGGTGGGCGGTGGAATGCGCTACATCGGCAAGCGATATGCCGACAACGGTAATACGCTGATCCTTAACAATTACGCCCTTTTCGACTTCTACGCCAGTTACCACATCAACTCAGGACTGCTTGTCACCGCTCGCGTCAACAACGCCTTCGATAAGGCGTATGTGCAGTGGGCGGACATTTACTACCCGCCGGAAGTCATGCTGGGCGCGCCGAGATACTTTGAACTGAGCCTGGTACTGAAGTACTGAAACTGCGATTCTCCGAAACATGGCGGGCGGAATGTGGTCCAGGGCGAATCGATGGCTGACCTGGTTTCATCGCTGGGTCGGCGTCGCGCTTTGCTTTGTGTTCTTCGTGTGGTTTGCGACGGGGGCCGTGCTCCATTTCATCGACTTCCCGGCCTTGAGCGACAACGACAGGTACGCGTCCGCGGATACGATTGATGGCACAAAGCTCACTGTGTCGCCGTCGGACGTATTGAAGTTGTTTCCAGCTACAGAGGATTTGCGGCTGATAAGCGTTGCCGGGCATCCGACGTACGTAGTCACATCTCCGGGCAACGGCCTGGTGGCACTCTCAGGGGACTCGGGGCTACCCGTGGGCTTGATAGCTGGGCCAACGGCAAAGCTCGTCGCGGAGCAGTTCGCGGGTGCGCCCGCGACCAGCGTTGACGGTCCCATAGCGTATGACCAATGGATCGTTCACCAACGATTTGATCCCTATCGGCCCTTGTTCAGAGTCCGGATCAGCGATGATGCCAAAACTGACTTGTATGTATCGGCTCGAACAGGCGAGGTGGTACAGCGCACGCGGGGGAACGGGCGTGCTTGGAATTGGTTCGGTGCAGTGACGCACTGGATCTACTTCACGCCGTTGCGTCGCAGTTGGTCGGCGTGGAATCAGACGGTTTGGTGGTTTTCACTGGTGGCACTACTGACGACCGTGGCCGGGACCTGGCTGGGTGTGGAGCGGTTGATTGCCAACCGAGCGGCGGGAAGACGTGGACTGTCGCCATTTCGCCGCTGGATGCGCTGGCATCATGTGATAGGTCTATTTACGGCCGTGATCGTGCTTGGCTGGATGTTAAGCGGGTGGCTGTCGATGGACCACGGGCGATTTTTCTCTACGGGGCGGGTAAGCGAGGCAGAGGCGGACCGTATGCGGGGCGTCCCATGGTCCGCGATCGCCGACCGAGCGACGCTCAGTGCCATCCAAACCGCATTTCCCTCCAAGGAGATCGATTTCGAAGCGGTCCAAGGCCACGCCTTCGTCCTGTCACGCGGCCGCACGAACCGGCTGCTTTGGCTTCAGTCCCCGGGATCTCAGGCACGAATAGGCACCGATCGGCTCAATGATACGCAGGCACTGGCTGCACTAGGCCAGGTATGGCCGACGAACGCCATTCGGCCGGCTCCCAAGGACGGTACCGATGCTCTTTATCGTCTTGCAGAGTCGGTTCCGCCAGATGCGTTCAGCGCTGATCTGATTCTGGGTTCCGGACCAATCCGGGTTTACGTGGATCGGTACACGGGCCGGGTGCTGACGGTGATGGACGACAGTCGTCGCGCGTATGCCTGGATCTACTACGCGCTGCACACGTTGAACTTCCCGATGCTGTTGCGTATGCCGCTAATGCGAACCGCGCTGATTCTGATCCTCTTGGGGATTGGATTGGGATTCAGCGCAACAGGGATCGTGCTGGGAGTGACTCGATTACGACGCGAGTTTTACTCGACCAATTAGAACAATCTGGAGTATCACATATGAAAGACCGGCTTTATCTGCTGCGCCCAGGATTTGTGAATGCAGGTCTTGGCCCGCTTTACTGTTCAGACTCGACGCCAATCGAGGGTATGTTGAGCTTTTTCCCAAAGTTGAGGGATCTCATCGAAGTGAGCTACCTCGAGTTCCCAAGACCTCGAGCCGCCCTCGTCACGTTGCTGGGGGAGGGGCACCAATCACTGCCGGTCCTGGTGCTCTCCACCGGGCGCAAGTTCAAGGATCGGGACCTTGCACCTGAGAGCGTCAACGGTCAGAAGATTTTTGCCGATGAGCGGAAGATTCGACAGTACCTGTCGACTCAGTATGACTTTCCGCAGGCCAGCTGATCCTGGAGATGTCGCAAGTTACTTAGCGCGAGGGCTTAAAGTGTCCGGTGAGATGATGCTTCGAGCCGGCGTGCCACATGCGCGCAAGTGATACTGGGGTGCCGTCATTCCAAGTACGACGATCGACAACGAGGCACGCCGTCCCGGCTCTCACGTTCATGTCGGCAGCAATCGAGCGAGGTGCCGCACGCGCGTAGATCTCGTGTTGGGCTTTCGTCCAAGGTACTGAAGCCAGGAGCCATCCTCCGGGACTTTGGCTTTCGAGCGGCTGACAAGTAATGTTTGGGGCCGCCTCGATATTGACGAGTCGCTCCTCAAGCTGAAACGGCAGACTGTCGCTTAAGTGAAGGCAGCGCATCCAAAGGATCGCAGTACGGGCCGGCACTCCCAGGAGTTTCCTGTGTTCGAGATCCTCTCCAAGCTTGCGGCACTCCAGCAGACGGTACCCGTACGTGCCGCCGGTGCGGGCGACGAGATTGGCTATATCCCAAATCTCGAAGACCGGTCGTTCCTGGGCGCGCTCGGCGACAAGTGTTCCGATCTTGCGATGGCGTCGAACGAGTCCGTCGCCCGCCAGGCTCTGCACCGCCTTGCCGACTGTCATCCGGGAAGCATGGAACCGCTTCGTTAGGGCTGTCTCATTGGGGATGCGAGTGCCGGGCGGCCACTGACCGCTCAAAATCGGGTCTGCGAGCGAACGTCGGATTTGCTGCCAGATTGGCCCCTTGCCATCGAGCGCCGGCACAACCCGTGCCGACACGGAGCGCAGGGCGCTGTGCTTTTCGAGGGAAACTATCGATTCAGGATTGGAGATCTGAGTTGGCAAATTGCGCTCCACAGCACGCCAGGCGGCGGATCGATGGCATTTGTCTAGTCTAAATTCAGTTGTGGGTAAGCGCCATGTAAACCCTTGTCGAACGTCATTATTTTTCTGGCAGCGGGGGTCAAATACGCATCCCGTTGGCCACAACCAACATCCGGGCACTTTTCTCAACGTCAAGGCGTGTTCCCGCCGGGGAATCTCTGCCCCACCGCAGTGCGACGGAATTGCAGCTCGTGCCAAAAATAAGATAGGGGGGTATACTATCGGATCACCACCCGCGAGCTTCCAGACAATGAGTCATACGATCCGAGAGAAGACCAAGCTCCTAAACCGAATCAAGCGTATTCGTGGACAAGTCGAAGCGATAGAACGTGCTCTTGAAGAGGAGGTCGGGTGCGCCGATGTGTTGCAGCGGATCACGAGCTGCCGGGGAGCCATGAACGGCTTGCTGGCTGAAGTCGTCGAGGATCACGTGAAGACGCATTTCTCGGGCACGCCTGCCAATATCGAGGCCAGCGAACAGCTCCTCGAAGTCGTGCACAGCTACTTCAAGTAGGGCCCGGATTGTGAGAACCGTCAGCGATGTCGCGCTTTTGGAGGGCCATAGCCATGCTTTCCTCGGCAGCGGCCATGAACAGAACGAGCGCAGGGTGTGGGGCGTAATTGTCCTGTGCGGCGTGATGATGGTGGTGGAGATCGTCGGCGGGAGCCTGTTCGGGTCATTGGCTCTCGTGGCTGATGGTTTGCATATGTCCACACACGCAGGGGCCATGCTCGTCGCCGCTCTTGCCTACACCTACGCAAGGCGCCACCTCGGGGATGGCCGCTTTGTGTTTGGGACTGGAAAGCTTGGCGATCTTGCTGGTTTCAGCAGCGCCATCGTGCTGGCGATGATCGCTCTGCTCATAGGCTACGAAGCAGTGTCTCGCTTCCTGGCGCCAGTGCCAATCCATTTCCGTGAGGCCATCCCGATCGCCATCGTCGGCTTGATTGTCAATATTGCAAGCGCCTGGCTTTTAAGCGGCGGGGATCATCATGGGCACCATCGCGGGCATGGCCATGAGCTCGGACCCACGGAGCACGAGCATGACCACAAGCTGGAGTCGCACGGTTTCATTACCGCGCACGGGTCCGCCGAACTGGAAATATTCGAGGACGGGGTGCCACCACGGTTCCTACTGAGCTTCAGCGAGCCCCAATCCGCCGGACCGCTGAGCCTTGAAACCGTTCGTTCGAACGGGGAACGGCAGGGGTTTTCCTTCACTGACCGGGGGGACTACTGGGAGTCCGTGGAAGTGGTCCCGGAGCCGCACGACTTTAAGGCCGTTCTCAGCCTACCCGAAGAACAGCATGAGGTGGTCTTCGAGGAACATCCTTACGAGTCGCACGAAACCGGGCCTGCCAGTGCAGCCATGCGCGACAACAGTATCCGGGCAGCCTATGTACACGTCATCGCGGACGCCGTCGTATCGATTCTCGCTATCACTGGCTTAGTGCTGGCTCGCATGTTCGGATGGATCTGGATGGATCCATTGGCGGGCATGGTCGGCGCATTTGTTATCGCCAACTGGTCCTACGGATTGATCCGGGATACAAGTGGGATCCTGCTTGATATGAGCCCAGATCCGGCACTTGCCAAGAAGCTTCACGAAACCATCGAGAGCGATGGGGACCGATTGACTGATCTGCATCTATGGCGCCTGGGACCAGGACACCTGGGCGTCGTTGTCTCAGTTGTAACCGGCAAGCCCCGGGACGCTACTTTCTATCGCGGGATATTGGGCCGGTTCCAGGCCCTTTCTCATGTCACGGTAGAAGTCAGGCGAGAGGCTGCTTAAGGACCATGGTCAAGTCACCATGCATTGATATTTGCCGTTTCGACGGACGAACAGGGTTCTGCCTCGGATGCCTGCGCACTCTTCAGGAGGCTCGAACGTGGGATCGAATGACTGATCATAGACGGCACGCGATTTTGAGCGAGCGATCTCGGCGAGAGGTGAAGCTGGGTGGTAGATCGGCACCATCTGAGACCTAGAGTCACCGACACCGGTAGTTGCTCACTCAAGGAAGGGTTGGCGCCCCGGCGGTCTGCAGCAATACGGGCCGGACGTCACCACGCAATAGGTCCAGGAACTCCGCAGGGTGCGTCCACATCAAAAAGTGACCTGCATTGGGCACAATATCCAATTTCTTCGCTGGCGCCTCGATCATCGAAAGGTAATTGGTCACCAGACCAGTCGGAGTGGCGTTGTCATTCTCCCCCTGTATGAAGAACACGGGCACCGCGAATTCGGTGTGGATCTTTCGCAGGTCCTCCCCGGATGCCAGCAGCATCGAATCAAGCTGCTGTTCGCCGGTTCGCAAGCCCTGAGTCCATCCGTAGGCCTCCGTGAGCGATAGGCTTGGAGAGACCATGAGTGCGCCCTTCATGCGATCAATCGCCGCAATATCGTCGGCTGGCCAGAATGGGTTACGACAGCAATCCTGAAATCGGCCGTAGCTCTCGAGCGTCCGGTACGGCGGCGGACCTACCTGGCGCAGAGCCTCGAGCATCTTCAGGTCATGGTTGGCGGTCGCCTGGTTAAGCGCCGTTTGATACTGAACGCTCTGCCCGCCACACATGCTGATGATTTGTCCCGTCCCTACATAGGCCGAGAAGAGGTTCGGTCGCTCTTCGATCATGCGCACGCCGAGCAATCCGCCCCAATCTTGGCCGATCTGTATGATTTTCGGTGCGTGCAGTTCGGCTTCCACGTATTCCGCTACCGCAATGCCGTCGGCGGCCATAGTGTCAATCGTTAGCTTCGGTTGATGTCCGGCAGCTCGGATATAGGTTTGGCCGGCTCCTGGCTGATCCCATTGGACAAAAACAAAATCGCTCTCAAACGGCGTATAGAAATCGATGAACGGCGAGTTGGCCTCGGAAGGACCGCCGTGCAGGAACAAGATGACGGGATTAGATTTGTTGTCGCCGCGAATGGTGATCCATTCTTCCGCACCGTTAACGTTTATGAATTTCGCCTCGTCGATTCCATTTGGAGAAGCAATCCTCACCGCATTCGCAATTTTATGTTGCCAGACGGCACGGAATGAGAGCGCGGATGCGATGACCAATACCACGAGAAGAGCCAGCGTGAGCATTACTCTGCGGTATGACTTTCATATTCGATGATGCAGTGGATGTGGCTCGTAGCCACTCGCGCTCAGTTCATGGACTCGAGCCGGCGGAAGCTGGCTTCCATGCCGCTCTCGATGCCGGTCGCGAGCATTTTGGCCCGAACGGCGGCATCGGGAAGCGTCATGCGCATGGTCATCAACGTGCCCGCGCCGTCCGCGTCGAAGCGTGTCTCGATGTGGTTGTCGGGCGTCGGGTCGGGTAGATGCATTCGTTCTATGTGCACGATGCGGCTAGACGGCACAAGCTCGACAAACTCACCCGTGATAGCAAACCCACGACCTTTCCCATCAGCCCACTCGTAGCGGAATTTGCCGCCGGGACGCGCATCGCAGACGCAGACAGGCATGGTCCATCCGTCGGGTCCGAGCATCCATTTCTGGATCAGCTCCGGCTCGGTATGGGCACAGAAGACGGATTTGGGCGATGCCGCGAAGCGCCGGGTTACCACGACATGCCGATCGCCTTCGGTCTTCAGTGTCAACTTGCTCATCGTCCTGTCCTTCGTTTCTTGGGTTTCATTCCGGCCAACACTTCGTCGAGCCGATCGTAGTTTTTGGCGAGCGCCTGGCGCAGCATGTCGAGCCACAGATCGATCTCGGTGATCGCCGCCGGCGCGAGCCGGCAGGGCCGCTTGGTGCCCTCTACCCTGCGCAGAATCAGCCCGGCCCCCTCGAGCACCTTCAAGTGCCGCGAAACCGCGGGCTGTGTCATGTCGAAGGGCTTGGCAATCTGCATCACCGTGGCCTCGCCCAGCGCAAGGCGGGCGAGGATGGCCCTCCGGGTCGAATCGGCCAGCGCCGAGAAGGCTACGTCGAGGTTCGGCATGTCTTCGCTTCCTTATATAATATAAATGTTATATAACGAATCATGCTACGTCAAGTCTGACGCGCTGAATGACGGGAGGTGATTTATGCCTGGCGTTCTGGCGGCTTGTAATTCGTGACGGTCATACCTTCGACATCGCTCTTCAGTTCGCTGGCGTCGATCAGGATCTCAGTGCCGGGCACCGCAACGCCATGTGCCGTGTCCGTGATTGCATCGACGGTGGCATATCGAGTTGAAGTCTTCATGGCGTCGGTGGCAGCGTCCCAGACTTGAAACCTGTGAACGGCGATCTTCATTTGCATTCTCCTGGAACGATTAGATTCAAGCGCGGGCAACCGATTCGCCAGCCCCAGACAGCTTAGCCTGACTTGACGAGTTTCACGCCAGTGTTGTCTGCTGCCCGGCGCAGCTCCCGGCCCAACGTTGCGAGCGGTAGAGCTGCGGGCAATGACAACTCCAGGTACGAGGCGTCATAGGCCGAGACGAAAACCACCCCGGCATACGCCTGGGCTGAGCCCGCATCCTTCAGCAGCCAGCTCAAGGCTACCCGGTCCGGTATGCCTTGAACGCCTCAATAGCCGCCTTCGCATCAGGCCGCGGCAGACCCGAGGGGGTCCGCGCTCGGCGACGGGCTTGCCTCCAGACTGGTCTACCGACTAGTCTGTCAGGATGCGACTATACTTCGGAGAGCGCGCTCTAACCGGATAGCACTCCGGTTAGGCCGCTATTTCGCGGTAACAGGTAGGGGCATAGGAACGCCCAAGTCCGTCGTCCATGGGTTTACGTTCCAGGGACTGTTCGGGTCTTGGAGAAGGCGGTCAACGATAGCCCGGTAACGGTCGCCGCTTTTTTTGGTCTGCTCCAATGACCAAAACTCGCGTCCGACCAGGTAGTCCTTCTGCAAAGCTTCCCAGGAGGTGAACGTTACCTGAAGCCGACGGGCTGCCGGCATGATGTGGTCCCACGCCTCGGTCTGCGACAGATAGCCGGCGAGAAAACCCCAGCGGCATAGAGCGATATAGCGGACGAGATCCCAGCCAAGGATTCCCGGCTGACGTAAAGCACGGTGGTACTGGCGGACGATCTGCAGACTATACAATCGATCTGGATCCTCACGAAGAGCAGCCTCTGTGGCCTTGAACTGCTCCTCACTCATGGGGTCCACTCGTAGACCGAGCTCCTCGAAATCGCTGCGGTGTCCTTCGAATTGAAGCCAGCCCAGCATGGCGATGAGCTGATCGCGATTGTTTACGCCCCACCACTGAGATAGCAGCTGCCGCCCCCAGACCGCGTTTTGCGGAAAGGCGACCCCTCCGCCAAGCAAATCGTGGCGACTACCGTTCGCCTCAAACATGATCGCGGTGGTTGCCAGCGCCCATGCCTGGGGACTCCTCGGCCGCGCCGCGATTTCGGAACTCTCGGCATTGGCGTCAACCGCGCCGCTTTGAATTTGCGCGATTGAGCCATCGGGCATTCGGCACTTCATATCACCCAGATACGTTCCACCGGCGACTGAGCAAGCGGATTCCGGGCTCGACTGGAATATAGAGGGCGGTGTCCGATCGGCGACCGGCGCCGCCTGCGCCGATTGCCTGTTGGCGGGCGCCTGGGTAGCGTTCGTACCGCTACGAACAGCGCAAGCGCAGGCAGTTGCGGCGAACAGCGCAACAGCAAGGGCCCGCAGCATGGAGCATCCCGACATGCCCTCAGACGTTACTCAAATGCTCGCCCATAAAATGCGACGCGGTGCCCATTTTTTCCAACGTTCGCGTCGTCGGGTATTATGGCGATCGTCACGTCACATCCTACGTAACCGGATTTGTTCCTCTTGCAGGCCAATCTCAAAACCCAGGTTGCAGTCTTCGGTGCCGGTCCCGTGGGACTGTCCTTGGCTATCGATCTCGCATGGCGCGGCATCCGGGTCGTCATCGTCGAACAACGGGCGGCGGGTGAGCCACCGAGCGTCAAGTGCAACCACATTGCGTCGCGGACGATGGAGGCGTTTCGTCGCCTGGGATTCGTCGACAAGATCCGAGCGGCGGGACTGCCGGACGATTATCCCAACGATGTCGTATTTCGCACCCGCGCGAGCGGATACGAGCTCACGCGGATCCATATTCCCTGCCGCCGGGACCGCTACCGTGATACCAGCGGACCGGACGGTAGCTGGGCAACGCCCGAACCCGCGCACCGATGCAACCAGATCTATTTCGAGCCGGTTCTGTATGCGCAAGCCGCTGCGCAGGAACGCATCACAATACTCAATGACTGCCGCGTCGAATCAATCGGCCAGGATGAGACGCGTGCCTGGCTCAATGTCGTCAATCTGAAGGGCGGCGATGAGTTCCAGGTCCACGCCGATCACGTCGTGGGGTGTGATGGTGGCAGGTCGCTGGCCCGCAAGGCGATTGGCGCAATGCTCAGCGGCGATGAGGTCATTCAACGCGTCCAATCCAGTTTCATCCGCGCACCGGAGCTCATCAGGCGCATCACCAAGCCGGATGCCTGGATGAGTTACCTGTATAACCCGCAGCGCGCCGGGAATCTCGTTGCCATCGACGGGCGCGAGCTGTGGCTGGTTCACAATTACCTGCTGCCGGGCGAGCAGGGATTTGACAGCGTCGATCGGGATGCCTGCATCCGCCTGTTGCTGGGCGTCGATGAGTCATTCCGCTACGAGTTGCTCGCGGAAGAGGATTGGATCGGGCGACGCCTGGTGGTCGATAAATTGCAGGAGGGCCGGGTTTTCATTTGCGGCGATGCGGCGCACCTGTGGGTGCCGTACGCCGGCTATGGAATGAATGCAGGCATCGCCGACGCGCTGAATCTTTCGTGGATGTTGGCGGCCCACTTGAATGGCTGGGCGCCCGCCGGGATCCTGCATGGCTATGAGATCGAGCGCCTGCCGATTACAGACCAGGTATCGAGATTTGCCATGCGGCACGCGGCCGGAGCAATCGCTGAGCGCACCGGACTACCCACGGAGCTGGAGAATGCCACCGAAGAAGGCGCTGCAGCCCGCTCGGCCGTGGGCGCGGCCGCCTATGCATTGCATGTCCAGCAGTTCGCCTGCGCTGGCCTGAACTATGGCTATTTCTATCCGGACTCGCCGCTGATTCTGTATGACGGGGAAGCTCAGCCGCACTACACGATGCACGACTACACGCCCTCGACGGTACCCGGCTGCCGCCTGCCGCATCTGTGGCTTGGGGATGGGCGCTCGCTATACAGCGAGCTGGGTCCGGAATTCACCTTGCTGCGGTTCGACCCATCGATCGACGTACTGCCCCTGCTGGCAGCGGCACGGCATAAGAAAGTACCGCTGAAACTGCTGGATCTGAATTTCGCGGTAGTGCCGGCGCCTTATCGTCATGCGTTGTATCTGAGTCGGCCGGACCAGCACATTGCCTGGCGGGGGGACGCAGCACCGAGCGATCCCGACAGAATCATCGCCGCCATTACGGGTCACTTCATGGGCCGCGAGCTCGACGTTGCGATCTGAACCGGCCCGCGCAGCCCGGACTCGAGCAGCGGTGAATCCGCCTTGTAAGGATCGAGCGTCGCGAAGGTGATCTTCGAGGCGCCCGGCTGTTTGTCGCCGATCCCCCACGGCGAACTCGAGCGTTTCATTTCGCGCTGTCTCTGTGGTCAATTCACCGGAAAGTGCATAGTGCGGGACTTCCAATCGAATGCTGTTGGTGGGTGCGGCCGAGCAGCATGTTCGAACATGACATCGATCTGGGCGGGCGATGTGCGTGGCCGATCGGATCTCGGCGCGCCACGATTCACGTGGTCTTGCGCACGGCCTCGAACTGTTTGCGCAGAGCCTGATAATCGCTTGCGATCTGCGCCAGCTTGGAGTCCTGCCGGGCGAGTTCGTGTACCCGGCTGCGGTAGCCTGGCATCTTGCTTCTGATTGCCTCGTTGGCGGACGGTGCGAACGGCACACCGTAGTCTGCCCCGTAGAACCCCGACAACCTGCCCAGAGCCCATTGGCCTTCGGCCGCGGTTGCATTGTCCAAGAACTGCGGCGTGCAGACCTGCGCCAGGATGTGGGATTCGAAGCGCGAACGGACGCGACAGTGCGTTACGTATTCAGGGTCAGTGTTGACCCTATTGAACTCGGCGTAGAAGGCGAGTTTAGTCTTACTGAGTTCGATGCCGAGCGCGCTCGCGCGCGTCTGTGCATCTGGGGTCGCGGCAGCGGCAAAGCCGGCGACCAGGCAGCCGCCACCGACCAACGCCATCAGGACAGCCAGTTTCGGGTTCATTAAGATGTTCCCTCAAACCGAAGGTGCCGCTGGAGTATACCGCCCGGTGTGACGTGGGAACAGTTACGCCTGTGCTGTCACCTTCGTGCCGCCGCCGCAGCGCGTCATGGCTCAGCTCATTAGCGCAGAGCTGAAGGTCGGAGACGCTGGACCGCCATGACGACTGTTAGCCCTGCGCGCGGGACGGTAGCCCGCTTTTGACATCGGAGGGTGCCAGCCCGTTCCCACTCTCACCGGCAGTCACGCGCGGCCTTTTCGAGTTCCGGCATGGTGAGCACCACATTCTCCACACCACGGGCCGATTCGTTCCCATCATCAGGTCTGGTCGCATATGCGGGCGATCCCCCGCGCGGCCGGTTCGGCGGTTCGACAGGGACCATTTCCGGCAACCCGTCATCATCAGGCGGTTTACGCCTCGCCAGTTGTGCCTGTAAGCGTTCAATCTCAATTGCCGCCAGTCTAAGCGCGTCCTGGGATTGCCTCACTACTTTGGTTGCATCGTGAAGCAGCTTCCATGCCTGCGGTGAATTTGCCGTCTTGCCCTCAAGTTCCTCACGCAACCGGGCCAGCAGATCCTTAAGCTCCATACGCAACCTTGACACTAAGGAATAGTTCGGTGGCACTGATTCGTCGGTCATGCGTCGTCTCCGTGGCTGAAACCGTGGAGTCGTTCTACCGCCGACTTGCACCACCGTCAACGCCGCGCGTGCCCGCTACATATCCTGCCGGCTCCAGTTCCACAAGGTACGGGTCAAAGGTTCGTCGTGACCCGATTCCGACGTTGACGATCGTCCGTTTTGCGCAAGCTCAGTCCGATCGGTGAATGCTCCCTGTGCGTGGTTCGTTGAGCAAGGTTGGCGCTTGCAAAGATCCTGCCGCGGTGCTGCCTAAAACCTGAGCGCGGCCGCGCGTCACTTTCGTGATGCGCAGCCCTGGATCTGATTCGGTCCGCGTTCGCACACGCGGATGGGATCCAAGTGGCTGAATCGATCAACCCAGACGGCGGCGTTGAGGGTGAGCGGATGAGCCGAGGACTGACCGCGCTGCGCCCATTGAACGGTGTAGATGTCTGCGCTCCCCTTGATGCCCAGTATCAGGGCGGTCTCACTGTGCGCTGTATTCTTCGCCGCCTCCTCGGTTGTGCTGACACTGCCGCAGCTGGCGATGGCCGCGAACCCCTCCCGCCCATCCACCTTCCGCGAGCCAAGCTCGAGGGTCGAGAACGTTGCGGGGCATGCAGACTGGAAGTTCTTGAAAATGTTGAGCACGAAGCTCTTCGCGGACGCCTGCGGGAGTGAAGCGGCGTTCTGCCGGCCGGTCACTGTAATCATCTCGGACCATCGGTCCACCGTGTCACCAGCTTTGACGGACTCCTGGATGTAGGAACCGCCTTTCGCTTCCTCATTGACCATCTTGAATTGAGTCGGATACTCCAGGGCGATGACCTGACTGAAGATGGGTGTCACCGCGGTGAACGTGGCGTTCCCATCCGCGTGAGCCGCCGCGACGAACATAGCCAACGTGAATGACAGGACGGCAGTGAGAGTTTTCATCTAAAGCCCCTATGCGGTGCAATCGAGCGAGTTTTTGGCGATCCCCTGCAGGGTTTTCTCGGAAAGGCCCGGCTCGTATTTCTCGTAGGCGACCGTGTTTGCGGCGCCGCCCGGCTTGCCCATCAGGATCACGATGACGGAGCGTTGTGCATCCGCGAACGCGTGCACCGCATGATCTGCGGACTGAATGTGACGAAAACCCTTGAGTGTGCCGACGTACCAGGACACCGCGCTATCCAGTGACGTGCCGCTAATCGAATAGAAATTCCCACGGAACTGGCTCTTGCAGATCGTGGCGGCCGGCATCTCGGTGGGATCGTTGCCGAACGCGTTGTCGGTGATCGTCGGGAGCGGCAACTGCGTCAATGGATCTTTTGTCAGGTGCGCCGCATTAGTCGTCGCCGCGGAGCAGGCCAGCACGACTGCCAGCGCGCTCGATCGTATTCCTTGCATGGTGGTTCTCCTGAAGTCTAACCCCTTAAACCGGAAACCAAAGCATTCCCCGCCAACCACAACACGAATTCGTTAGCGCAGTGACGCACCTGCGGGTCGGGAGTCCGGGGAGGGTTGACCGCCCCTCAGAGTCGATACGCAGACGCCAAGTTGCGTAGGCATATTCATGGGTTGACTTGGTTGCCACAGGAATAACGTATGAGCGCAAAGCGCCGGGCGCCCTGATTGGCCGCGACTTTGCCATCGCAGCTGAGCCGGCTGGAGTCCGCTTCCGGACCCTCTGACCTCAGGTGGCAACCGAATCCAGGACCGCTCTTACTTTCGCCGCCAATGAATCCAACGTGAAAGGCTTTCCGATCATCTCTACGCCGTGATCGAGAACCCCATTGTGGACTACCGCATTTCGCGTATAGCCGGTCGTGAAGAGAACCCGCAGGGCGGGCCGGCGCCGGCGCGCCTCCGCAGCCAGTTTCGCGCCGCTGGTATCGGGCATTACAACATCGGTAAAGAGCAGTACGATCTCCGGGTGGGCATCAAGCAGGCGTAATGCAGTGGCCGCCCCTTCCGCCTCCAGTACGGCGTATCCCAGCTCCTTGAGGGCATCGCAGGTGAACTGGCGTACGGCGGATTCGTCCTCGACGACCAACACCACCTCTCGCGTATCGCCAAGCAAAAGCGACGGTGCCACGAACTCCGCGACGCGCTCTTCTGCTGTTGCGAGCAGGCGAGGCAGGTAAATCTTGATCGTTGTGCCTTGGCCGAGCTCCGAGTAAATTTTCAGGTGACCCCCGGATTGCTTGACGAACCCGTAGGCTTGGCTGAGACCCAGACCTGTTCCCTTGCCGACTTCCTTGGTGGTAAAGAATGGCTCGAACGCCTTTTCGACGACTTCAGGCGGCATGCCTGTTCCGGTGTCCGTGACGGCTATCATCACGTACTGCCCGGCCGCGACGCCTACGTGATTCTGAGCATAGCGTTCATCCAGATGCGCGTTCTGCGTTTCGATCGTTAGTCGGCCACCATCGGGCATTGAATCCCGCGCGTTAACCGCAATATTGAGAATGACATTTTCAAGCTGGTTGGGATCCGCATGCGTACGCCACAGCCCGCCGGCCAAGACCGTCTCCAGCCTGGTAGCCTCTCCGATCGAGTGCCGCAGCAGGTCCGACATGCCTGCTACCAACTTGTTCGGGTCGACAGCCTTGGGCTGCAATGGCTGCTGACGCGAGAAGGCGAGGAGCCGCTGGGTCAAAAGCGATGCGCGGCGCCCCGCTTCGATTGCGGCCTGAATAAACCTCTGAGCGCTCGCATTCGCCGGAAGTTGGCGCCGCAGCAACTCCATCGAGCCCAGAATGACCGCTAACATATTGTTGAAATCGTGTGCGACTCCACCGGTAAGCTGGCCGACGGCGTCCATTTTCTGGCTCTGACGCAGCGCTTCCTGCGCGACCAGGAGTTGAGCAGCGGCCTCTTTCTCGGCACTAATGTGCCGACCCGTGGCATAGACCGAATCCTCATCGGCTGACGCGATCCAACTAATCCAGCGAGCATTGCCGTCCTTGTGCAAGTGGCGATTCTCGAACGGGGGAAGGAAGCCGTCCAACGCCTGCTGGAACGCCGGGATACCGCTTGCGCGATCGTCTGGATGGATGAACTCCAAGTGATGCTTTCCGATCACTTCGTTGGGGTGCCACCCCAGGACGAAAGTCCAGGCAGGATTGACTGCCTTGAACGTTCCGTCCGCGGCAATTACGGCCAACAGGTCCCGAGAGGTCTGCCAGAGCCGATTGCGCTCGGCAGTCTGTGCGGCGACGCGCTGCTCCAGCGTCTCATTTAAGGCGGCGAGTGCCTGCGATGTGGACCGTTCGTCTTCGATATCTGTATTGGTGCCGATCCAACGAATGGTTTCACCCGCTGCATTGTAAATCGGCAGGGCCCGGGCGAGATGCCAACGATAGACCCCATCAGCACGCCTCAGTCTGAACTCGGTCTGATAGGTATGGCCTGCCTCGAGTGCCATCCGCCATCGCTCACCCGCGATTTTTTGGTCCTCGGGATGCACGATTCCGACCCAGCCGGCCCCGCAGAGCTCATCGGCCGACGCGCCGCTGTATTCACAAACACGCTCGTTGAGCCAATCGACTTGGCCATCCGGCGTCGCGGACCAGACGTGATTCGGCATTGCCTGGGCGAAAGTGCGAAATTGAGCTTCGCTTCGGGCCAGTTCAGCGGCGGCGGCCTTGCGTTCCGAAATATCAACGAAGGTGCAAATGGCGCCCTGATGGACACCCTCTCTATAGACCGGTCTTGCCCAGTACTCGATCGGGACCGCGTCGCCGTTGGATCGATAGAAATATTCATTCTCGACATGGGCTTCTTTGCCCGTGCCGCCGCAGATATAAATCGGGCAGTCGATCTTGTCGTAGTGGCTGCCGTCCGGATGCGTATGGTGAATGACATCGTGCAGTTTACGACCGATGACCTCCTTCTCGCTCGCAAATCCCAGCAGGGTCAGGAACGCCTGGTTGCACAGGGTTGTGCCACCCTCCCGATCTATCGCATAGAATGCCTCGCCAGAAGACTGCAGGATGTCCTTAAGAAAGCTGCGATTCTCCTTAAGGGACGCTTCCGCCCGTTTCAGATCGGAGATATCGACGGTCGCGCCCGGCAGCCGAACCGCGCGTCCATTCTTGTCGTAATGCGCACGACCCCGGGCGAATACCCACACAATCGACCCGTCACTCTGGAGCAGCCGGTATTCGGATGCAAAAAAGGTTCGGTCCTGCAGACTTTGGGTGATCTCAGCGCCGACGCGTTCGCGATCATCGGGGTGAATACCCTTGAGGAATTCGCCGACCGGTGCCCCTTGCGCCGCGCGGGCGGGATCCACGCCATAGAGCGCGGCAAATTTCGAATTGGCGATTACGCGGTCATTGATGACGTCCCAGTCCCAAGTACCAATGGCGCCCGCGGCGCCTAACGCAAGTTCATAGCGTTCCTCGCTGATTCGCAGCGCCTCCTGGGCGGCCACCTTTTGGGTAATCTCAACTGCAGTGACCAGGACCCCCCCGACGCCGGTTGATACGGTGGAGTCCTCGATCGCGCTATAGCCCAAGGTAAAGTGAGCATCCTCCCACGCCGTACCGTGGCGCTGGATACGCAGCAGCATGTCCTCCGCAAAAATGGAAGGCGTTCTTGCGTTGAGGATGGCCTCATGCGCCGGCGCAATTTGTTCCCAAACCTCCGCCCAAACTTCGCGCGCCGGTCGACCTAATGCCCATGGATGTTTGTCTCCGAGAATAGGCCGGTACGCGTCATTGTACAGAAGAACGAAATCCGGCCCCCAGCGCAGCGCCATGGGGGAAGCCGACGCCAGAATGATATTGACGGCGAGCTTTAAATTCGGCGACCAGCTTTCGCGGGATCCAAGCGGCGTTGCAGACCAGTTGGTGCTGCCAAAGAGATCGCGTATCTGGCCAGAGGTGGTTTGCCAGCCTGGCGGTGGAGCGAATGTGGCTATCGGCGTTCCCCTTCCGACCAACAGCTACGCTGTGTATTTATCGAACTCACGATGCATTTGGGCGCGCGCGATCAGCTCAAGCGCCTATTTTTCACTGCAACGGCCGCATGCGTAGAGTCTAGCCCATCTCAGGTGCCGTGCTGTCCCGATAGGGTGCGTCCAGGCTGATTTTGGACCGACCGGGCCAGTCGGTTTATGAACAATCGGAGAGGAACGGAGGATCGGTGCCAGATGCCGGCTTGGGTGTCCTCTCGCCTGCTTCACCTTCGGGCGACAGCATGTGCGCGCTATCAGGCATTGAATCATTCAGCATCGGGTTTCCGGGCACCTATCGCCTTCAATTCGCCAATGTGCCGCTCTACAATCCGATGGGTCTCGGCTGCGAAGTCTCGCAATGCCGGGTTAGTCCCGCCTTTTGCCTCCTTTGCGAAGGCTGCACCGTCTGCCGCATGGATGGCTTCCATGTCCTTCAGATACGCCTGATCAAATTCGAGGCCCGAAAGTTTCTTCAATGCGCTAATTTCCTTTTGAAAATCCGCGCTCAACTTAGAATCGATCTGGATACCATTCGCGGAGACGATAGCGTTCAGTTTCTCACCGACCAATTTATGGTCGTGGCTTTCCGTCGAACCCTGGTCCTTGATGTCCTGAGTGCTACCCTTTTCGGCGGCGATTTCCCCTGCTCTTACCTCGAACGCGCCACCCTGGCCTACGGTTGCCACAAAGCTCTTGTCATCGGCCGAAACCTCGGCTGCATGGACCATTAGGGGGAAAAGCGCTCCGCAGAGGCAGACGACGTATCGCATAGTCATGATAGATCTCCTTGGCATCCATTGGCTGGCAGGCACGCACCGGGTGAACCCTTCGACAGTGCCATCTAAGATCTTAAGCTGCGCAGTCGTTCCTGACCCAGCGCCAGGCCGACACCCAGCGCGCCAAGCAGGAGCGACGCTGCGAGCAGGCCTTTCATGCGGGGACTCATTCGTGCTCCGTCATGGACCTCATCGGTCCAAACTTCGAAGTGCTCCAATTTTGCCGGTCCAAATGCATTACTGATTGCAACATCCGCAGCATCCCGACCGCGCGCGATGATGAGCCGGCCTATGCGCCGCGCATTATTGCGCGGATCGAAAACATGCCACTTGCCGTCCAGAAATACCTCCATGCATGCCGCGAAGTCCATGGATGCATCTGTCGGTGGCACACCGATGTCGCCGAGATAAGTCGTGACGTAGCGCGCCGGGATGCTCATGGCGCGGCAAAACGCGATCGCCAGATGTGCGAAATCGCGACAGACGCCCTGCTTCTGGTGATACGTCTCTAGAGCCGTCTTGGTGGGACGGGCGTGTTCGTAGCCGAACGTTACATGCCGGTGGACGAAATCGCAGATCGCCTGTACTCGCGTCCAGCCCGGCCTGTACCCACCGAATAGGCGCAGTGCCTCGGACGCGAGTGAATCACTCTCCACGTACCGGCTCGGCAACATGTACATAAGTGCCTCCGGCGGCAGATCGCTAATGGGTGTTTCGCGCGCGTCCCAGTCGGCGATTTCGGGACGTCCCGAATCCTTCAGCAGTCCATCCGCGCGGATCCGGATGACTCCGGCGGGCGCGGTAAAGCGTGTGCAGATGTTGCCGAAGTCGTCCAGGAACCGCGTGAGTGGGACCTTGGGCTGCGTCTGGATAACATCCCGTTTCAAAAGACGCTGGGACCTCGCAGGCGTCGCTGTCAGCGCGAGCACCATGGGGGTCGGCCCCTTGCAGGAGTACGCGATCTCGCAGCCGAATCGGATCTTCAATCTGCCTTCCAGCAACCAGAGTGGTCGTGACGTTCGAATCGGGCAGTCGATCATAAGAAGGTGATTGACACAGGGGGAGGCCGTCACTCCGCAAGCCTCCGTAGGACAAATCTTAAGCCTTGCGTTGGACGCAGTCGCGGTTGCACCCCCTGTGACGCACGTCAGCGTACCGGCGACCAGTTCAGTACGCCCCGTGCCCGCTCCGCTATTGGCCGGTCAGAGAAGCTAGACTGCCGACGACGGTCCAGAACACTGAATGACCTTGTTGGCGAAGAGCTACGCGGGACTGACCTTAGAGTGGCAAGAACCAGGGCGGCATGCTATCGGCGATCGGAAGGGCCCGCAATGAGGGGGCGCATTGGACCTTCACAGTTGAGATTACCCCAAACTCGCAAATGGCCGCAGACGGGCAACAATTCTCGCGAGGTGAGGGACGGCTCTAGGCCAGACCTATGTATTCGGAGATTACCCCGTTGCCGCAACGCAAGGTGGGCTGGCGACTCTTGACCTGCACCGGCCTGATGCGACTGGCCGCTTCCGGGCATCAGAATGCGGCTGATTTACCAGTTCGGCGCATCAGTGGTACTCAAGTCTCGGCGCGTCCGCTCCAACGATTTGTTAAGCCGCACGTTTTTAACGCAGATTCAGTCAGTCGTGCTCGTGCGAAAGCGAGCTGAGCGGTTCGATATAGAATGCGTCGTCCACGCGAATGGCTGCCGCAACGGCCTCCTTGTCCGCCGAGAGGGGGAATGCAAACAGGACCTCAGGTTGTCCGTATGTCCTCTTACCAGGATCCTCGCGCTGCGTCGGCGCGATGAGACTGCCGTCCGCCTTTAGCAGCCACACCTGCACGCTTGGATGCTGCTGCTTGAGTTTTGGATCGTCTCGCATCGCCTGGGCAATGCGACCCGCATTGGGAAAGACAATCTGCAAAGTGCAATGATCGGCGCGAACGGTCCAGATGACCGCGGCAACCTTGCCCGGCGTTCGCGCAGCATTGAGGTCCTTGGCAAGCACTTGTGGCTCGGCGTCGACTGCGACGGATTGGCTGCTTGCCGCGATACCGAACAAGGCAATGCAGCAGGCCGAGACGAATCCTGTGGTTGATCTCATAAATTAGATACCTTCGCTCTCGTGGACACCTTAGGGTGAACTCAACCGCCCCAGCGAGCCACCCCTTCGGCGCGACCGACTCACCGCGGCCTAACTAACAATTAAACGGCAGAGGCGGCGTGGTGAAGCGCAAAACATGGGCTAAGCTTACTGCAGGCTGCGAATGGCGGCTTAGTGGCAATGACTCCGTTGCATCAACCGGCAGCTCCTGGCCGCCTGCTGCCCCACATCCCGCCCCAGACCGGCCGTTGGAGCGATATTACCCAGGGCCGGTTTTCTAATGGCTCAAGTTGACCCGAAGGCGACGGTGGCGAACGTCTGCTCGCAATGACACCGTTCACCTACCGCGGCGCGCCGTGACGGACTGCTCCTCCAAACTCTTGTATGCCATAAGACCTTCGATATGCGACGGCCGTCACAGACGGAGTTTCGCTAGGTACAATCCCCTATTAGGTGACGCAGAAGCAGAGCCGATACGCGCCGTACGGGCATGTAGCACGGCCGAGCCGAAATGAACAACAGCTGGGGAACGTCATGGATCTTGTCCATTGCATTTATTGCAGCGCTACGACTAGAGACTTTAGCCTGGAGGAACTTCAAGTTCTGCTAGATGAATGTCGGCGAAAGAATGCTGCGGCTAATATAACGGGCATCCTTCTCTATCAAAACAGGTCGTTCTTCCAAGTATTGGAGGGTCCGCTGAGCGTCGTGGACGCTTTATATGAAACGATCTCGGAAGATAAACGCCATAAGAGAGTCACGAAAGTCATCATTGAGCCGATAGAGGAACGCGCGTTCAAGGATTGGACTATGGGTTTTCCAAAAATCCCCGCGCGTCAACTGGCGAAGATTCCCGGTCTCAATGATTTCTTCGTTGGCGGCAAATCCTATTTGGACCTCGGCGAAGGCAGAGCCAAGACGCTCCTTCAAGCGTTTGCACAAGAAGGAACATGGCGTACTTCACTTTCATAAATCACTATCGTAAGCACTGAGAGCATCGACTGCTTTCGGCGCACGAGTTTGCATAATTGCAGGACCGGACTTGGCCGAAATGAGCCGATCACCGGTCGACGCGTACAGTTCTGCTGCGAGGTGCCATGACAGGCCGCTCGCGATCCCAATCGCCGGTCATGGCCGGCCGCTTTTCAGCATGGCATTTGACGGGCACGGCCGCTGGCGACGGGCTCCTGAGCGGCCGGCGATTAGTCAATTATGTCGAGGCCTGGTGTGTCGCCCGATCCGACCAGGCAGTGCCATAAATAGATCGCCAGACCTGGGTCACCCGTCCAGAGCGTATAACGTCCGCGACCGTGCTCCCGGCGGGCTCGCTCCTGTTGAACGATCGCATGCATGGCGAACGCTCGCGCACGCTCAAGCCAAATCTGATCGCCTGTTCGGCGATGAAGTTTCAGAAACGCGTAGCCGTTACCGGCCGTGCCATGACACAGACCGTACCCCTTGCGCGGCGGGCCAGCGTTCCACGTTGTGGCTCCGGCCTTGATGAGCAATTCGTCCATCTCCGGTTCCATGTCACATGGAAAGTCGGCGAGACTCGTCACCATCCCAGGCGCCCCATGACACCATTGCACGAGCATATGGGTCCGGCCCGATCGGGGAGTGCCGATGCTTTGCGGCCAATTCACACCATCACCGTCGAAGATCGCTGTAGCAGACACGGTTTCGAGGCAACGTTTGTACAGCGGCTCGATCCACTCGGCCGCAAGCAACTTGGAGCCACGCAGTAGCGGGTACACATTGCCGGCAAATCCGTGTCCTGCACCGAGGAGCCGGAAGATATTTCCGTATAGATTCTGGGTCCAAAGGCGACATGGGGCGGTCTTGTCGGGTAACCATGTTCCCCAAATTTGCTCGGCGTTCTCCAGAAACAAGTCGCGCCACCGACTGTCGCTGGTCCACTTGTACATGTGCAGTGCTCCGATCATGGTTCCCGGCGCACCCCAGAGGGCCTCGTTGGTCGTATTGAACACGTTCTCGCGGATCGCCACCCAGAGCCGATCGGCCGCTTCTCTCGAACCCGAAATGCGCCAGAGGACAAGCAGGACACCTACCTCTCCGAGAAAGTACGAAGGGACGACGGAACCCGTATCCGGGTCCATAAGATAGGACTCGTAAATGCGCGAAATTAGGTCCGCTGGCCTGACGCGTAGACCGACGGCACCTTCGCGCTCCAGATATGACATCGCCCACAGTGCCCCTGGCGCCCCCCGATAAAGCGTCTTGCACCCCGTCGAAGGCTCATTCGCAACTTGATCGAGCGGATGCGAGGGCCAGACGATATTGGAGCCGAGAGCGTTCTCGAGGTCCTCCACGATACGACGCACCGCCGCATGAGCCTGTGGGGCGGACCACTTTGACTCGCATAGTAGTTCGTGCCGATCGGTTTCGAACAGCATGGCCCTTTCCCTATCCCTTCAACTGCAGCCCGCCCCAGTGCGCCTAGCATAGCCGCGCAGTTGCGTTAGCCTGGCTGACGTGTTCGCGCGGCACGTCCGCTGTCGGATACGCTACCGTTAGGCGTCAGCCCTCAACTCGCACGCGCGCCATTTTCATGCCTTCCTTTCGATTAACGTCCAACTAGAAATAGACCGCCGAATTGCGGTTATACAAAACCGAAGTTCTTCGCGGGGACTAAATTGGTATGGTGTAACCGCTTGATCTGACTACAGCACCGTTACATCGCACCGTCAACATCGACGGTGAATTAGGCTGCGAGACCGCAGTGTCCATTGGCATCCAGGCGATCGCAAACGGAGGCGCGCGCACCCAAGTCAGAGAGTTGTATGCTCTTGAGCATGGCTTCGTCCCGGCGCCCGCCGACTCTCACGCTCGACCATATGCGCCGTCACGCCGTGGCCCGCACGCTCTTTGTAACCACTCTTTTCAAGGCCATCGAACGACTGGGTTTCGTTCAGGCTGACCCGATTCGGGCGCCCGCACGAGCGCAGGACCTAACGCTGCGTCACCGAGTGCGGGACTATCGCGCCGGTGACCTCGAACGCCGCTATCCGCGGCTGGCAATTGAAGAAGACTTCTTCGTTAACTACGGGTTTCTGCCGCGCGCCACTCAACGACTGTTTCATCCGCGTACCGCCCGCATCGCGTGGACCCAAAATCGCTTGGCGATGGCGCACGATGTACTTGACTTTGTGCGCGAGCATGGCGCGGTGCATCCGCGCCAGGTGGATGCGCACTTTCAGCATGGCAAGACGCGTAACTGGTTCGGTGGCTCCAGCAACGCGAGCACGCAACTGCTCGACGGCATGCACTACCGGGGCCTCGTGCGCATCGCGCAGCGTGAGAGCGGTGTGCGCGTATACGCCGCGGCTGACCTGCACCAGCTCATGGTGACAGAGGATGTCGCCGCGACAATGGATGCCTTAGTCAACGCCGTCGTGGCAAAGTACGCACCGCTTCCCGCGACAAGCCTGCGCGTTTTGGTCGCGCGTTTGCGCCAGGCTGCGCCGCAGTGGGCTGGCGAGCGACTGGCCGCGTTCCACCGCGCCGCAGCGCGACTTCCTTCAGCTGAGATCAATGGTCAGCGTTGGTACTGGCCCGAAGGCGAATCGCCGGCGTCGCGACGATACGAACCCGACAACAGCGTGCGAATGCTCGCACCTTTTGATCCCATCGTCTGGGATCGCCGTCGCTTCGAGCTACTTTGGGGCTGGGCCTACCGCTTCGAGGCCTACGTGCCGGCGTCCAAGCGAGTGCGGGGCTACTACGCGCTGCCGTTGTTGTGGCGCGACCAGGTGATCGGCTGGGCCAACGCAGCTGCGCGGGATGGGCGCCTCGTTGTGCACTGCGGCTACGTGCGCGGCAGAGCACCGCGCGATGCGCGATACCGTGCCGCACTTCACGACGAAGCCGCACGCATGGCCACCTTCCTCGGGCTTCGTGACCTGACAATCTGACCGACCGCCGGGATTTGGCCGCTTCAGTCTTGAAGGCCGTTTTCCCTGAGGAAATCGCGGATGAAAGGAGGAAGCTGCGGGTCTTTGGTGAATAATCCTTGGGCGCGCTGACAGGCAGCTGCATCGGAAAACCCTCAATCGGCGGACTTGTGATGTTTCGGCACCGCGGGCGGGCAGCCGCTCAGCACTGAAGACCGCCAAGGGCGGCGCGATCAGACGTACTTATCGCTCCACCCTCGGGACGGGGAGTGCGGCTGGCGGCACTCCGGAATGAGGCTGCGCATGCGGCGCGCAAAGCTGCGAAGGCAGACCTCGGTCCTCCCCAACGGACCCGCCGTGTAGCTCATCGAGCCCATTCCGGCCTGTACGCGCTCGATCAGCGCCTGATCCTCCTTACTGACCCGGCGGTTGATACGCCAGTTCAGATAGCGCGCCGCGCGCATCGCGCGACGCTCGTCGGGTCGCGCGTAGGCTATCTCGCGAACCAGCGTATGGCCGGGCGCTACCGGCAGGAACTGCATGAAGTCGACCTGATCCGGATAGAGGTCAAATGCCGTATTGGGCCACAGCTTGAAGTAATTCCACATCCGGCGGCGCGCGACCGGAAGGTGCTGTGCTTCTGGCAGCAGGCGCTGGTAGAGCCGCTCCGAGAGGTTACTGGAGGGGACGTCGCGCAGTGTGCCCCACATCCGATCGATCCAAAGTTGCGCCTCTATGCCATATCCATCGCCGAACAGGCGCGTGAGGCCCGGATGGGCGACCGTGATGTGCATCCCGTCCGAATAATTGTCAGCGACGTTTTTCCAATTGACGGCGCGAGGACGCACGGTCACGCGGCCCAGCGGCACCAGTTCTTCGAGATGATAGGCGGCGAGCTCGTGTGCATACGGCGCGGCCATTTCGGCAACGCTCGGTCCATCCTTCGCGAAGCGCACGAAGACGAAGCCCAGATAGATCTCCTGCTCTACCGGCACGAGACCCAGGCTCTCGAGCTTGAGGTTTGGGTACGATTCGCGCTGCGGAACGGCCACCAGTCGGCCGTCGGTGGAGTAACTCCACGCGTGGTAAGGACAGGTGATCCTGCGCCCGCAACGTCCCTTTGGCGCATCGAGCAGCCGTGAAGCGCGGTGGCGGCAGACGTTGTGGAAGCTGCGTACAACTCCATCGTCACCGCGAACACTGATGACCGATTCGCCCAGAATATCGAAGCGGTGATAGTCGCCACCCTGGGGAATGTCGTTGAGGTGGCAGACGACCTGCCAGGCATTGCGGAACACCGCCCGCTTTTCGAGCTCGAAGAACTCCGGGTCGGAGTAGCTCCACCCCGGCAGGCTGGTGTCATCGTCGGGATCGGCCGAGGCGGAGCCCGTAGAGCTCCGCGGGATCGGTTCGGCTGTAGCGTTCATCGCGTCCGGGGCGTTAGGCGGGCTTGTCCTGACTCCCCGGCACCGCGGCCTCGGCTGCCTTGAAGCCCATCTTCGTGTGCGTGCCATCGCAGAAGGGCTTGTTGGTCGATGCGCCGCACCGACACAGCGCGAAGGGGCGCTTCGGAACGGCGTAGGTCGCCCCGTTCCAATCAACTGCGGTGACGTCATCACCCTGTACCAGGTACGGGCCGTTCTGCAAAACCTTGATCGTGGCCATGTTCAGTCTCTCGATGTGTCGTTTGCGGGGGACCGATATTAGCGATCATCCTAAGGCATTAGTCCAGGAGCAGATTTCCACCCCGGGTAGCGTAGCTTTATTGGGGCCGATAATGGACTATATTCGGTCAATCAGGCCGATCGGCTATTTGAAGGCCGTGACTTATCGAGGTTTCCCATGAATATTCACTACCACGTTATTGTTTGGATAGACCATCAGCAGGCGAAGATTTTTGAGGTCACCATGGATGAGGCCGAGCGCGTCGTTCTGCACTCGACGCATCCGCATCAGCACCTGCATCACAAGGCCAACGCCGGCGACAGTGGGCACGTGCCAGTGGATACTGCTTTTCTCAAGAACGTAGCCGCTGTGCTCTCTGCGGCCGGCGCGATCCTGGTCACGGGACCGGCCAGCGCCAAGACCGAGCTGGTTGCCTACATCAAGGCCGATCACCCGGAATTATTCAAAAAGATATCAGGTGTCGAAGCCTTGGATCACCCGACCGACGGTGCCCTCGTGGCCTTCGCCAGACGTTACTTCAAGGCGGACGATCGTATGCATTCGCCGACCCCCTTCAGTTAAGGGGAGACCAGGCGCCGAGGCGGGTGCTGCTGCTTCAGCTGCGCCCACATCTGTGCGTTGCCGCACCGACTGGGTCCCGCGAATCGGTATCGGATGGAGGCTCTCTTAAAGCGCTGCAGGAGGCTGTCCAAATGAGTACTCAAGATCCCGAGGTTCAAAACGTCGAGGAACAGCGCCGCCTGGCGTTGTCTGAATGGGACACTGAGGGCGGCGCCGGACTTAGCCGCAGTCAGGATGTTTCACCCTCTGACCGGGCGCAATTGGCCCTCGTCCCCACGCTAACGAATACTGAGTTGGTGCAGCTTCGCGTTCGCGTCATTGCACTGGAGAATGTCGTGATCTCATTACTGACGCAAAGCTCTGATCGACAGCTCGATCGAGTACGTGACGTTGCGGCCTACATTGAGCCTCGGCCGGGAGTGACCCCTCATCCCTTGACGATCCGCGCGGCCGCTGAAATGGTGCACCTGGTGGAACGGGCTCGCCATTTCCGGGGAATGGATGACAACCTGAGCGCGCGGGACCCTTGAATTCGATGCCGACCGCCCATAGGTGCAGTCGATGGCTTTATCAGATTCGATGTCCTCTGGGTCCGCGCTGGACGCAGGCCTGCTCGACGCCTACTCGAATGCGGTGACTGGGGCGGCGCGGCGGGCCGCGCCGGCAGTCGTACACCTCGAGGTCCGGCATGACAAGCGGCGGGGAACCGGCTCCGGCTTCTTTTTCACCCCGGACGGGCTGCTGCTCACCAACAGTCACGTCGTCCATAAGGCGAAGGAAATCCTGGTGTCGACCAGTGAGGGGGAGCGGTTTTCGGCCGACCTCGTGGGAGATGATCCGGATTCCGACCTTGCAGTGCTGCGCGCCAGTGTCGGCATGGTGCCCCACGTCGCATTCGGTCATTCCGGGTCGCTTCAGATCGGCCAGCTCGCCATTGCCATCGGCAACCCCCTCGGATTCGAGCATACGGTGACCGCCGGCGTGGTCAGTGCGCTGGGTCGAAGCCTCCGGTCGAGTACCGGACGCCTGATCGAAAATGTCATCCAGACAGACGCGGCCCTCAACCCCGGCAACTCCGGCGGCCCCCTGCTGGATTCCCACGGCGCCGTCATCGGTGTCAATACTGCCATCATCTCTGGAGCCCAGGGGCTTTGCTTCGCCACGGCCAGTGACACCGCGCAATGGGTTCTGACGCATCTGCTCAGGCACGGTCGCGTGCGTCGCGCGTGGCTCGGATTGGCGGCTACGAACACGACCGTGAATCGACGCCTCGCACTGCATCATGGGCTTGAAATCGAGTCCGGGGTCCGCGTACAGAGCGTCGAGCCTGGCAGCCCGGCGGAGGGTGCCGGACTGGAGTCCGGTGATCTGGTCCTATCGTACGATCACGAGCCGACCACGAGTGTCGATCGGTTGCAACAGATCCTCGACTTCCGGCGCATCGAGCAACCGTCGGCGGTGGTCTGTCTGCGACGCGGACACAAGCTGGTGCTGACCGCCACGGCCGTCGAGCGCCCGCAGAGCTAGGATGCCGCCTACAGGCGGCCGCCGGGGCAGCCGTCTGTAAGCCAGAGCCGGGTAAGCGATACTGATCGTAATAGATCTGCAGGAGCGAGAGATGCTGGAGAAACTGCCCGAAGCGATCGGCCATGCGCTGGAGCATCAGCGAGCCGGGATCGAGAAGATCCTCTTCCACGGCGACCGACGGTCCGAGGAAACCGGGCGCATCGAAATTACCTCC